>Ga0214545_1002073_pt1 | contig 38553 bp, 13 predicted proteins | sample CNSS4metaG_FD_160064 | JGI IMG/M metagenome (GOLD analysis project Ga0214545, IMG submission 160064) | Root nodule microbial communities from cowpea collected in UCLA plant growth center, Los Angeles, California, USA - CNSS4 | ecosystem: Host-associated > Plants > Roots > Nodule | place: USA...
CCCCTTTCCCCCCCCCCCCCCCCCCCCGCCTTCTTGGCATTTCAACCATTTTTGAACTAACAGTTCTCTCTTCAATGTTTTCCTCTCTTGTTCTCTCTTCAACGTTTTCTGCTCTTGTTCTCTCTTCAATGTTTTCTTCTCTTGTTCTCTCTTCAATATTTTTTCTCTTGTTCTCTCTTGAACGTTTTCTCTTGTCTTACTTTTTCCAACACCTCTAGTTTTTGCAATGCCTTCTTTCTACCTCTTTCAAGTATACAATGTAACTCTTGAGGTCTTCTTTAGTCAGGCGCCTGAATTCCCATTAGGACACTATAAGTGTCATGCCCATAGCTTCACATTCGGAGAATCTAAGACTACATGGTTTGTACTTTGAACATGATCTTTTTCCATGCTCGTGATCCTTTCTAAGGTCATAAATTTTGCCATTCAACTTGATAATTCTTTCCACCATTGCATTAACATATTTCACCCAAGCCAAACTCATACCTACAGTGAAAGTTATAAAAAATGAATTGACACAAAAAAAAGTAAATGGTTAGCACAAGTAATATAAACCAAAAAAAGGAGATGGACCTCACCATTCAATAAGTATTTACATTCAAATCACTTATGTTTCACTTTCAAATGGTGTGCAATATCCCTCATATTCCTCTTCAATTCTTCAAAAGATCTCTCAATCAACCCATCTATAATTTAATATCAAAGTGAAAGATGTAATGAATACAAGCTCAATTCAGGAGGTCGATAAAATGCCCAAAATCAAGAAATAGGCTAAACCAAAGAGAGTAAAAATGTGACAAAACTAAGAATATGACAAAAAGAAAAACACTTTAAAAAGACAAGAGTAATCTAAACAATGTATTTAGAATCACTATTAAAAATATGAAATAAAGTACTTAAGCTAAATTGTGATGACAAATTCAATCTCCCATAAGCAATATTTCCAAAAATTCAGGTCACAATACAATATCTCACAAAACAAGAATTCAAGGAAATCAAACTCAAAGGAATATGACAAACAAAAGACTCGAACAAGGCTAGGAAGAAAAAAAATGACTCCAAGTGGTAAGAATAGAGGAAAACCAAAACTACAAAACTACTGCAGAAAATGAACTAGAAAAGTGACTAAAACTCCATAATCTGCACTAACAACAACTAAGATAACAACCCCAAAACAATAGTAAAACATCATCCAAACAACAACAACACCAAAGTAGCATAAACAACAACTTAACCCTTGTTGTTATATCCCTCAAAATTACATTGTCCAGCCCAAGAAACCACGCTTGAACAGAGGCAAGACAACAAAAAAAAAACGCTCAACAAACACATTTCATTGTCATCAAAAATAGCACTCCAGAACAATATAGGTGAAGCTTCAATCAATGGTGGGCATCTGCTACTCTGTAATAGACTTCTGTGTAGTTGAGAATGTACAAATACATCACTTAACTTGAATAAAATTTCCCTTACAAACTTAGGTCTTAGATTCACCACTAACCTTAATTATACTCAAATGTTTTTTGGTTATGCAGTCAAATCAAGTTCTACAGCTTCTAGTTTCACCAAGTTCACAATTTCACGTCCTGTTTCAATTCCAAGTTGTCTCATGAAAGCCACCTTGCTGAATTGCCTAACATTTTGCACTAATTTCACTTCAAGCAATGTGCCTATGCTAAAAGCTTAGTTTCTCAAATATAGGTTATTTTGAAAATAGGTTCTTATTTATTGTTGGGGGTGTACTTCATTTTATTATCTCCTAATTGTGTTCTTGGTTTGAATTAAAGAAATTTTTTAGGGGTGGAAAGTTCCAAAGGTCGAGAGCTATATTATTACTTCTTTTTTTTGCTAAATTTGGCTTGGGTTCTTGGTAATGTCTTGGTTTGAATTTTAGAGAGGTTGGAAAATGGTGTTAAGCCCAGAGGTATGATTCATGACTAGGTATGATTTTTCTTTTTTATTTTATATGTAATGGTTGAAAAAGTTTAAATCTTGTAAGGTTTCAAGAATAAAGGAAAAACCAAGGTAGACTGGCCAAAAAAATTGGGAAAAAGACTAAGGAAAGAAATTTATTTTTGAGAAACAAGTAGACTCAAAGAATGAAAACACAATATAATGGCTTATTAATGAGGAAAATGCCTTTCATAATGAGATAAGCCGACCAATCAGTCACTAAAAATGAATTTAAGCCAAAGAAAGTAGGTTCACCAAATAAGTCTTTTATTAATGGCTCTTCAAAAAAGAAGAGGAACCACACTCTTTGCAAAACTCTTGTTTTTCGTTCAATCTAGGATATCTACAATGTGTACATAAGTCTTCCACATATAGAAAGACTTAGGTATGTGAAAGAGTGTCAAATACTCTTCTACCCTCCTTTATATCGAAACAAGATAGAAAAAAAAAACTATCAATAAGGTACTTAAGTTATTTAAATATCAAAATATGAGTTTATTACCTGAAAAAAATATATTATTTTCTATCATTTCTAAACTCTTAAACTTTTGAGAATGCCTTCCTCTTAAACTTTATCTTCGTTTATTATTAATTTTATTCAAGGATCTTCTTGAAATGAATGATTCCCTCCAAGATCACATCACTATGATCTTTCATTTGGTCTAGTATTAAAATTAGTTTTCCTTATGCATTAGCTAATGTGAGATAAGAGATTGGTGAGAACAAATTAGTTCATTTTTCTAATGATGCTTGGTTGGATAAACCTCTTATGAACATTTTGAATATTCCTTGTAGTTTGCATAGTCAATTAACTTCTACAATTGTAGAATATAAAGGATGGAAAGTGGTGCCACCTCAATGTTATTAAGAATGGATAACATTAATATAAAAGATATAATTTTTCATATAATTTTTCCTATTAATTCTACTAAGGAAGAGCAATGCTAAGAAAGTTCTAAATATGGTGTTCTTACTCTGAATTTGACTAGATTCATCACTATTTTAGGCAAAAGAATGTAGAGTCAATTTATCCATTTTTTAAAATCTTCCCATTTTAAAATCAGCATGTCTTTGAGGAAATCTTTTGAAAGGAGTTGTTTGTTATGTGATAACCATTTAATAGCCATTTGGTTAAATTGCAATTCTATTTGCTTTAACCACACTAGAATTTCATACATCAAACTTAGAAATCATATTTTTTGGTGTTAATATGTTTAGTAGCTTGTTCAATATTTTTTACTTTACATTCACATCTTCATGTTGAGTTGTTAAGTGCTATATATATGCTATGAATTTGCTTTTTAAGACACTTGGAGAAAGTTCTTGATCAAGAGTGGCTTTATATTGTGTTTCAAAGTTTTATTTGATGAAAGCTTTGTTACTTGAAAACTTAGAATTAGATAGTTGAATATGACATAAATACAAATTATAACCGTCCATATTTGATATGAATATAATGATGATAGGAATATATAGCAAAATTTATTGTATATGATTTTGTTGTAGGAACAAGTGGTACCTACCTAATTATATAGCTTGTTTTTAGATCAAGTGGGTATTGCTCTAGCCCCACTTTTATCTTATATTTTATTTTTATCTTATATGCTATTCTACAAATAATAATAATAGAGATTACATGCTATATAGTTATGTCTCTCTATTTTTTTTTCAAGAAAAATAAAATAAAATCATCGACTAAGTTCAAACAATCTTCTTATAAGATTTAATCTAATACATGAAACATGAAGAATCAAACATGAAAACAATATTATTCATCTTAATACATGGTTGATCATCAAAACATGAGCGTAAAGACTATATATTTCGAAACTCTTGAACATTTTTTCTTTCACAAATAATGCGACAAAAATGATCAAGTTAACGTGATATGTGAGGGTCTTCTTCACCCTTCTACACACACATAAGTATTTTTTTTTAATTTTAATATATTTCATATATTTAGCATTTTTAAAATATGTGTACACCTATAAAAGAATTTTATACACACAAAATATATTTTTTAAGAAATGCATTTCATTTATTCTAATATCATTATTATGTAATTTTTAAATTTTGAACACTAACTAAATTACAGTATAAATTCTAATTTTGTTAATTTTGTTTGAATTCTTTTAATGTTCAAGATAACTAAATATATGTTAATAAATAAAAAATTAATATTAATATACAATTATTTTTAAATGAAGTCTTTTACTTATTTTTTTTATTTTATAAATTTAAAATATGTAATGTTATTTTAAAATAAATTAACTATTAATATCAATTTCTCCTTTAATAAACATAATAATAATTACCATAAATCAAAGATATACTCAATTATATTAATCATTGAAATTTAAATAAAACTAATAAAAATTAAATTATTATTGTACCGTAATTTTTTTCATTATACTAAAAATAAAATATATTAATTTTACCATAGACTATTTACCAAAAATAATACTTTAAAGTAAATTTTCACTGTCCATAAATCAATTGCAGTCCAACATTCATTGAACCTTTGATCAAGCCACCTTTTTAATGTAAAAGAGTGTCAAAAGTTTAAGTTTTTATTTTCTAAAATGGTTTGCTTTGAAGGGAAGGTGTAGTTAATCCTAAGGGTTCTTTGCTTCAAGTAATTATATATAGGCATTATTTTTCTATAATCTATTTGTGTGTTATTATTAATATGATATCATTTTAATTTTATAGGATGAAGAGAGCCTAAAGTCTTAGTATATCATGAGATAATTTTTATGGAGTTTAATAAATATGTTGTGATTTTTTAAGACTTAATTTAACTAATTTTATATATATATATATATATATATATATATATATATATATTGTTATATTTTTAAATTTAGTAAATTGAATTCACATTATTTTATGATATTTTTGAAATTAGTAAATTAATTTAATATATATTTTATAATATTTCTTGATTTAGTAAATTAATCTAATTTTATTGTTCGAGATATTTTATCGAGAATAGTGAATAATGATTTACAATATATTCGACTAAATAATTTAATTTAATCACTTAAAAGAAGTCAAATAAATAATTTATAATTATTATATTATTATTATATTTGATGGATGAGAGTGATTATTTTAAAATAAATGCGATTAGATTATTAATTTTTTTGAATATAATAAAATCATTAGTATTATTATTATTATAATATTTTAAAACAGTTTTAAGTAAAGTAGATAATTAAATTATTGTTTATAAAATTAATGAAAAATTATTAATAAATATTTTTTTATTTTGAAAATTGAAAGAGTATCTATAACAATATATAAAGAGGATTTCCTTTGTGTCCATATTTCAAAATACCAATTTTACCCTTTAAAATATAATTATTTATTAAATTTTTGAAAATTAACTGTTATTCTTACAAATTTTGTTATAAAATCGTCTATCACTGGTTTTCTCTTTTTCTCTGTTTATCAACAGCTATTTTTTTATTTTTTTTGATATATTTCACTTTATTTTCGATAAATATAATTTTATTTTATATATTAACTTAATAACAATACAGTATCATTACTTACTAATATAATATCACGTATATTTACAAAATTGTATACACAGACGCAATAACATGTGCGATAACATGTGTGTATGCTAGTATATATTAAACAATTTTCGACAGTTTAAAATTTTTAGTAGGTGTTAAATAGTACTGATATATGATATAATTTTGTTACAGTTTTTAATTGTAAAAATAATAAACATTATAAAATAAAAATAACTTTATACAATAAAAATAAATTTCAAAACGGTTTTTAATCGTTAATAAATTATTTTATTTTCTAACTACAATGTCGGTGTTTACACTTTTATTGTCACAAATTTTGATAATTATTTTAATCACAAAATATTTTATTTATGACAATTTTTATCCATTAAAATTACATTTTTTAACTTTTATTATATGTTGAAAAAATAAGATATTATCAAAATTACTACATTACCCATTATCTTTTATTTACACGTGTCATAAAAATTAATTTTTTCGCTATTTTAAAATGATGCGACAAAATATTATTATTATTATTATCAGTATTATTTATAGTAATTATTTTTATTATTATCATTATTAAAAATTATAATTAATTATAATTATTATAATTATTATAATTATTTATTATCTAATTTAAAAATTTGGCATTCCAAAAATATTATATTATTAACCACCATAATTATAATTACTATTAATTTTATTTTATTATCCATAATTGTTGTTGTTATTATTATTATAAATATAATTGTTACTATTATTATCATTAGTATAAACTATAATTATTTTACTTTTATATTATTATTACCAATTATAACTATAATAATTATTATTATTATTATCAACTTTAACTATAATTATAATAATAATAATTATTATTATTAACTATAATTATTATTATCATTATTATTATCAATTATAATTATTTCTATTATTATATTACTATTATTATTATTATTATTTTGTTACTATTATTATTATTATTATTATTATTATTATTATTATTATTATTAATCTATAACAATATATAAAGAAGATTCCCTCTTTTGTGTCCACATTTCATAATATCAATTTTAGCCTTTAAAATATGATTATTTATTACATTTTTAAAAATTGACCATTACTTTTACAAACATTTTTATAAAATCGCCTATCTCTTCTCTTTTTCTCTATTTATAAATATTTATTCTCTCTCATCTTTTCTAATATATTCCACTTTATTTTTAATAAATATAATTTTATTTTATATATTAACTTAATAACATTACATTATCATCACCTACTAATATAATATCATGTATATTTAAAAAATGCGTACACACAGGCGCGACAATGTCTGTGTGTATGCTAATAATAATAATAATAATAAGAACTATATTATTATAATAGTTATTATGCTTATTGTTTTATTATTATGGTTTGATACACTTTTTTACTTTTATTTACTATGTACATATCATGTTTCAATTACTTATTCTTTTTGTTTGTTTTGTTGTTCATTTATCTTTATATTTGAACAATTATTTTAATTAAAAAAAATAGTTACTAAAATTAGTAAAATAATAAAACTAAAAAATAATTTTTTATTATAAATAATTGTTGAATTTTAAAATATAATAATTAAGAAGATAAAATTGAAAAAATAAAAAGGACAACAAAGATGTTTATCTCTTTATAGATGTAGTTGTATTATTATTATTTTTATCACTACGTGATATTATTATTATTATTATTATTATTATTATTATTATTATTATTATTATTATTATTATTATTATAAGACACACATTTTACTTTTATTTACTACATGATCATATCTCAATTACTTACATTTTTATTTGTGTTGTTGTTCATTTTATCTCTACATATGTGTAATTATTTGAATTACAAAGATAGATACTAAAAATAGTTACTTGCACTTTTACAATTTCTAATTTATATTAATATTATTTTTAGTATTTTTAATGGTTAAATAAATATAATAACGATTATATTATTATTCTAAAAATATTTGAAATAAAACAAAAAGAAAATGTGTGTCAAACCTCACCTTAAACTAGTTTTATGGGTTGGGTGAGGTTTAAAGTTCACTTCTTACATGGTATCAGAGTCCTTGTTTAAAAAAGTCTATCCTAACGATATTTTTTGGACATTCTGTTTCATCCGCTATCGAGCCGTTAAATGGCCACCTATTTCTAGACCCACGCACGACATCTATATACCTCGATGTGAGGGGTGTGTTAGAAGTCTCAAATCAACTAGAATAAGGCAATTTGGCAATTCATAGTATATATGTGGGTGCAAACCTCGCCTTAAAAACCAGTTTTGTGGGGTTGAGTTAGGCTTAAAGTTCACTTCTTACCACGCACGAGTCATAGGTTATTATAATTATTTCGTAAAATCAATTAACTACACCATATTGTGATATTAATTTTATTTGTTTATTATATTTAAAACTGAATTTACTACTTCATTACTTTAATAATAACATTTTTACAACAATATAACCTAATTTTCATGATAGTTATTATTATTTTATTATTATTATTATTATCAATTATAACTATAATTGTTATTATTATTATCAACTCCAACTATAATTATAATAATAATAATAATAATTATTATTATTATTATCAACTATAATTATTATCATATTATCAACCTGTGATGCACCGACACTTCAACTTGAATCATGTATCCGTGTCCGACACGTATCCGTGTTTGATACTTTAGAATACTTTATCGATACTTATGAATAAAATATTTAATTTATAAAGTCATAGTACACAACAAAAAAAACTTTGAATAATGATCAATTTTAGTGACAAAAAATAATTAGTGACTATATAATGACCAATTAAGTTACCAATTTAAAAACTAAAAATTATTGGAAACTAAAATAGTTCCAAAAAATTATAATATGTCTCTAAATTGATAATTAAAATAGTTTATATTATGAATTGATATTTAAATTGGTCACTAACATTAACTACCCAGGTTTTGACTACCAAAATAATTGGTTTCTAAATTGGTCACTAACATTAACTACCAAGGTTGCTACCAAAATAATTGGTCTCTAAACTATTTTTTAATTAGAAAATTGGTCTTTAAATTGGTCACTAACATATCTAACATGTTTTTGGTTACTAAAAATTGTCACTATTTAAGAGTTTTCTTGTAATGATACTTTTATGATCACAATAATTTATGTTGATTAGTTTAGTACATATAGTTTTAATTTGGATTCACACAATAACAATCATATATTTATTATGTTTTTAAGAATTATTATGCACTTATCAAAATTTTAATATTTATATATCACGTATCTATCACGTATCATGTCCTATTATTTTTAAAATAAATGTATCGATGTATCGGATATGTGTCGTATCTGATACACATATCGTATCTGTGCATCATAGCTATCAACTATAAGTATTATTATCCTTATTATTAACTATAATTGTTTCTATTATTATTATATTATTATTATTACTATTATTATTATTACTATTATTAATATTATTAATAAGAACTATAATTATTATAATAGTTATTATTGTTTTTATTATTGTGGTTAGATACACACTCTACTTTTACTTACTATTAGAGATGGTAAATAAACTTGTACCTGTGGGTATCACTCGAACTCGTCCCCGTTTTGACGGAGAATCCCCGCATTGATTGAGTATGGGTAATACCCAAAGTTTTCAATTGGGGATGGAGATGGAAATGGGGATATACATATCCCCGCCAAAATACCCTTTCCCGTTTAAATTACTAAAATATCTATAAATTATTAGATAATCTAATACACACACACACACACACACACACACATATATATATATATATATATATATATATATATATATATATATATATACACACAGAGAGAGAGGGAGAGAGAGAGGTAATTGCTTTAGTTTTAGATCCAAGATACAAAATGGACATGTTAGAATATTATTTTTGTAAATTTTATGGTATTGATTTTGATCTAAAACTTAATAGGATTTGTCAAATATTTGATTTGTTTTGGAATATCAATATAAAATGAATGAAACTTCTTCTTATAAAACTACACCGTTGGAGTTGGAAATGGTTATTGATAATGATGCGAATGAATTTTTAGAGTTTATGGCAAAAAAAATCTAGAGCTACAGTTATGAAAACAGAGTTGGATAATTACTTGGAAGAAGATAATTTGCTAGTTACACAAGTATTTGATATCCTATCATGTCGAAAAATAAATGGGTTAAAGTTTCCAACCCTTCAAGCAATTGCAAGGGATGTTTTAGCTACCAATAACAAGTGTAGCGTCTGAATCTGCTTTTAGTACTAGTAGTCAGATATTAACTTCTCATCGTAGTCGACTTCATATTACTATAGAGGCTTTGATGTGTACAAGAAGTTGGATATGAAACTTAAATCATCTAGGTAAGGTACTCAAATTTATTAATATTTATTGTTAGTATTTTTTTTTATGAATTCTCGTATAATATTCTACATTTGGTGTTTGTAGTTGTTAAAAAATAAAAGAAAAAAATGTTCTCATGAGTGAAAATGAATCCGATGAAGAAGGTACATTATATTCTAGTAATTAAAATTTTCAATTTTAATTATTATACCATATCTAACTTTTCATTTTTTTCTATGTGTAGGTGGATCAAATGCAAATGAAACCACTTATCGTTTGTAAAATTAATAAATATTTTGGTTATTATAAAAGTTTAGTAATGAGTAATTGTTTAATTTTTATATTTGATACTTTAATTTGAGATTTATACTATTATAATATTTTTCTTAATATTTGACATCATGAAAAGAAAAAAGAGTATGTTATTTTAATATTGAATATTTTGATAGTATCATGATTCCTTTGGTGTGATTTTTAAAATTTTTTATAAAAATTATTCAATTGATATTTGGAACAGTAAAAAAATGGGTATGGGTGTGGGTATAAGAATATACCCATTACCCTATGTGGGGATGAGGATGAGTCAAAAGTTGTATACCTGCTGGATTTGAGGATGAGGATGTGGATGAATTTTTATTATGGGGATGAGATCATGATACCTATGCTCGCCCCGTTGCCATCCCTACTTACTATGTAGGGATCATGTTTCAATTACTTGTCCTTTTTATTTGTTTTGTTGTTTATTTATCTTTATATTTAAACAATTATTTCAATTCAAAAAAATAGTTACTAAAATTAGTAAAATAATAAAACTGAAAAATGTTTTTTTATTATAGATAATTATTTAAATTAATAATTAAGAGGATAAAATTGAAAAAACAAAAAAGGACACCAAATTATCTCTTTATATATATGTAGTTGTTTTACAATTATTATAATTATAATTACTTTTATTTTTATTACTACTCTATATTATTAGAGTGTTATTATTATTATTATTATTATTATTATTATTATTATTATTATTATTATTATTATTATTATTATTATTATTATTATTATTATAGTTAGACACTCATCTTAATTTTATTTAGGTTAAATTATACCTTTGGTCTCTATTTTCGTAGCAAAATATCAATTTGGTCCCTCTATTTTTTTTATCTCAATTTGGTACCTATTTTGGAAAATTTGATGCAATCAAGTCCTTTCCATTAGTGGTGTAGTAACGATGTTAAATGGAGTGCCACATGTCAGTTTTTGGATTTTTTGAATTTTTTTTACCTTTTTTAAATTTTAAAAAAATTAAAAATTTGCCACTATCAAGGTGACATCGTGCCACATGGCAATGATAATGCCATGTGTCATTTTCTCATTCTCAATTTGATCCATGTATTTTAATTTTTGTCTCAATTTAGTATCAATTTTGTAAAAAATGTGCAATTTCGTCCCCCTCCAAATTGTAACAAAAATTAATTTTTATATAAATGTTATACAAATATTTTTATTAAATTTGATTTTTTATTCAAATTGATATTTTTATTATATATTTTCAATAAAATTAAGTTTATTTAAATTTGTTTCACATTCAACTTTACTTAAAATTGTTTTCAAATTTTAATTTATTTGTTTTTTATTGTTACATAAACTAGTTAATTTTTCTTAAATTATATAATTTTTATTTATACACCAACTAAAATATTTGTATAGAAATTATTGAATTTTACACATTTTAAAAATATGCAATTATTTAAAATATAAATTCAAAGAAAAAACAATATTAAAGTATGATGTAATAAAATATCAATATAATTTATGAATTCTTTTTGTTATTAGCATTATTTTCTATTAACAACTTTAAAACAATTTTAAATAAAGTTTAATGTGAAATATAAATTAAAATAAACTTAATCTTGTTAAAAATATTTACTTGAAATATCAATTTTGATAGAAATATTTGTGCACATTTGTATAGAAATTAAATTTGGTTTCAATTTGGAGAGGGACAAAAATCCATAACTTTTACAAAAAATGAGACTAAATTGAGACAAAAATTAAAATACTGGAACCAAATTGAGAATAATGACACCTGGCATAATAGTGACACGTGGCACTATTACTGCCACGTGGCACGATGTCAGCTTGTCACGTGACAAATTTTTAATTTTTTAAAATATTTTTAAAAAAAAATTCAAAAAAAAGTTAAAAAAATTCAAAAAATTCAGGAACTGACACGTGGCACCCCATTTAACGCCGTTACTACACCACTAACGGAAAGGACTTGATTGCATCAAATTTTCGAAAATAGGGACCAAATTGAGATACAAAAAATCGAGGCACCAAATTGATATTTTCCTATTGGGACCAAAGGTATAATTTAACCTTTTATTTACTACAGGATCATATCTCAATTACTTGTACTTTTTATTTGTTTTGTTGTTTGTAAAGCCCATTTATTTTTCTGTCCTCATAACTAAGGGACTGCCCCAATCTGTTGGGCCTAAGACCAGCCCAGGAGGTGCCCAAAACCACCTAAACCAACCCTAACACCCTAATTCTACTAATTTTCAGAGAACTGTTCCCCTACCCCCTTGCAGCTGAAAACGTAGAGCTCTGCTAGGGCATCATCGAAGCAACCACTGTTTCACTCTAAATCTCCTCCGGGTAAGTTGAACTTAGACTTTGCCCTTCTCTTTCCATTCCATTGCCTTGGTCCCCGTCTTGGATCGAATCTAAAACCTTATGCTTAATGTTGTATGTTTGTTTTTCCAGCTTTACTGCACTAGTTTGAGTCGCCGTACCCTCCCTTTTCTCAGCGGACCTCTATGCTAGAATTTTAACCCCACTCGTGGTAAGGGAAGCTAGCATTTTCTATTCTTTTAGTACTTTGTTGCTTGGTTTGCTACTGTTTCATGAGTATATGTTTGTATGTTGCTTGGGTGCGCATGGAAATGGCTTGAACGATGTATTTTGGTTGGGTGTGCTATAATGTATGCGTGAACAAGGGCGAGAGTTGATATTTTCGCCCAAGCGAGCTCGTCTCGCCTAGGCGAGAATAGCAGAAGCTCGCCCAGACTTTTCTACTCGAACCTTCACCCAGGCGAGGGGCTGCATTTTGAACGACGGACTATCTCGCTCAGGCGAGACAGCCTCGCCTAAGCGAGAATCCACGAATTTTTCCTAGAGTCACTATCGCAGTCTCGCCTAAGCAAGAGTCTGCAGCTTAAGCGAGAGTACTCCTCTCGCTTGAGCGAGGACTCCCAGCTTGAGCGAGACTTAGCTTGGGTTTTTGCTATGCTTCGTTTCCTGAATGTTGTTGGTTGTTTGATTGGCTGGTTCATTGATTTATTATATAAGGGGGATGTATATGCATGTACTACGTATGTTATGGGTGGGAACTAATGAATTGATAATGAGCTTGGTATGAGATATGATTGATGGTTGGTCATGTATACTAAATGACATGTTATTGGTATGCATAGGAACTTCATGATTGGTTGATAATGTATGAGTAAGGTTTGTGTAGGACGTAATCCCATGACCCTTGTAGCGGGGCTTGTGGTGGTGCCTCATCATATGGACATAATTCCGTGGGCCCTTCTAGGGGGAGTTCACGGTGGTGCCTCAACTATTGGACGTAATTCCATGAACCTCGAGGTGAGAGTTCACGGTGGTGCCTCAAGATCAGGACGTAATTCCACGAGGGTAACATGGTGGTGCCTCAAGGCCAGGACGTAATTCCACGAAGGCCACGTGGTGGTGCCTCTTGTAAGGGTGTAATTCTGCGAAGGCCTCGTGGTGACGCCTCACTGCTAGGACATAATTCCACTATCTCGTGGTGGTGCCTCATTAAGCATATCTAGATAGTCTAGTATTGGAGTTTTAAATGGTTTGGTATATCATGTGTGGCTTCCCAATATTTATGCTTGAATATGTGATTGTATGTTGAGTGTATGATATGAGGAATTTTTCACTAGCTTACCCTTTGCTTGTTTGCGATGATCATCAACCCAATTGATGTGAGCAGATGTGAGAACCTCTGGCAGTGGTAATAATAATAGAGATGCTGCAGTTTAATGAATCTTGGACGACTATCGGGCTCACTTTGGGGGCCACAACTTTTGGAGTTTAGTAGTAGTAGTTTCTCTCGCTCTTGGCGAGATTTTGTACTTCGTTTAGGCCATATGAAGCCTCTTCCTTTTGTTATGGATATGTTGGGGTACTGTGTACGTCATATTCCAAATTTCTGCACTCTCTGAATATTTATATATATGTTGCGTTTTATTTAAATTGATTTTATCTATTTAATTGGGACGTTACATTGTTCATTTATCTCTATATAGGAATATATATATATAAATATATATATATATATATATATATATATATATATATATATATATATATATATATATATATATATATAAACCTGGCAGTATGTTTGATCTATCCCTTAAATGAATACTAATATTATTTTCAACGTTATTGATCAACATTTTTATTTCCACTATGTTTATCAATGTAAACAAGCAAGTCTAAATGGAGAAATATAACTATTTGTGTTGTTTCACAAATTGATATGATATTAAAAAAGTATAAAATATATTAATTATAAAACTAAACAATATTACAAAAAATAAGTTGAACCTAGCTCGTTCCTAGCATGTTCATATGTAACAGCAGAGCTGTCAAAATGAGTTGGAACCCGTGAGCCAACTCGACTCACTATGGGTTCGGGCCACCAACCCGTAGATAAAAGGGTCACACAAGTATTTTTTTTATTAAGTTGGGCTTTATATTTGGGTCATGTTAGGTTGTTTTTTTTAGCCAACACATAAATAATTTGTATTTTTTTTTTATTTTGGTTTGTATTTGGATTGTATTAAAGTTTATTTAGATTTTAATTAGAATTACAATTTAGTTTTGACTGAAAAAAAATAAAAAATAAATTTTTTTTAATTAGGTGAACTCGTGAGCCAACCCGTGGTGGGCCGGGCTGGGTTCAAATTTTTTTGGCTCGCTAAAAAGTGAGCCGGGTTGGGTTGGCCCACTAAATCATCAACCCATGGTGGGTCGAGCCAGGTCGGGTTGGGTTACCCGTTTTGACAGCTCTATGAGTAACGAAGAAACATAGAAGGCAACCTTTAGATATGACCACTACAAGTGTGTGGTGATATTGTGTAGAAAGAGGAACATTATGGACCACACCCCCAAGAAATTTTATCATGGTTATATAGATGATAGGTTTATATATCCAATACACAGGAAGTGCATGAGGATTACCTAATGATGATAGATTTCTTTTAAAGAAGGTTATAAGTTCATTAGAAAGATTACTCACTAACAATATAAGAATGGTGGTAGAATTGTTGTTTTGAAGACCCAAAGACATTATCTTAATAGGGCTAGTTTTAAGGGTTAATATTGTAATAGTCTAAGTAACTATATGATTTGTAGGGGCTAGAAATAAGACATGATAGATTTATGAAGTTTTAAAGGATTGTAATTTCAAGCATTTCGTAATATCTAGAAAAGGAAAGTGTTGTTAATGAGACCTCAAGTAATAATATAGTCCAAGTGTTAGAAGGAATTGTCAAGAGTTTAAGTTAATAGAGTGTCAAATACTTAATAGACTAAGAATTTCATGATGAAAGCAAATAAGACTCAAGGGTTTAAGGTGTGGTTTAATATCAGAAAGTAAGAAGTTAGAGAAAATGGTTTTGTATAGAATTTATAAGAAAACTTTTTCCGTATCAAATATGATCAAGTATGTCCTACGTAGAAAGGTTCTTTAGGTAGTCCAGCATAAGGGGGGATGTTTAGTGTAAATTTGTTTATCTAACATATTAAGAGGTCGTATTGGAGCATCATAAACTTGAAAAAGAAATGTTATAACAGTTGGACATAACTAGGTAAAAATGGAAGTAATGATACTATGTAAGCGATTTTCTTTTTGTCACCACTAGTTAAAGCATATAAAGCAATACAGATGATATATAGTAGATCGAGTGATAATGAATATGCAAATCTCTTAGAGAGTGATTAATGGCGTATTAAAAGATTATGAGTTAGTTAATGGGTCCTCTTAAGAAAATAAGAGTTGGTATAAATGTTTAAAACCACGAGATGATACTGGTGTTAACAAGTAAGATTATAAAGTTAGAACTGACTAAAAGTTTCAAAACTTTGAATTTGGAGGTTTTGTATCTTCATATCATGTTGATTGTAAATATCATAGTTATAATTAGTGAGTTGAGATTGAAAAATATTTTGGTGCCTATTAGTGTTGATAAAAAAAATAGTAAAAGATCTATAAGAAAATTGATGATACCTTAAGGTTTAGAAACATATCTAAAATGGATAATGTTATGTGAAGTTAAAAAAAGCAAGCACAACACATATTCAAGTACAACCAAGATGTAATTAGTGGCATGGAATGAAGGAAGCTATAGTTAAGGTTATAGTTGTTCATTTAGTTTGTTAGAAACCAAAAGCTGAATATCATCAACCAGAAAGTATGTTAATATAGCTAGACATCCCGGTTTGGAAGTGAGATAATATTTTCATGGACTTTAGCCACTACTTGCCTCTACGATGAAGGAATATGACTCAATATAACTTACATTCATAAATTAATGGGAAATAAAAGAGAAATTATGTAAGTTTTGAGAGGTTGGCTTATAACTTATTCATTGGATCAATTGGAAGGCGGTAAGAGAAATTTTACTTCATTAGTATTTATATATGATAATAGTTGTTAATAAAGTATAATTATGGATTTTTAGAAAGTTAAGATGATTTGGGAGTGCTGAAAACGTCTTTATATATGTGGAACTCTAGTACAGATCAAAGAGGAAATCTTTTATAATCATTTTGTAGGTGAACATGTTTTCTGAGAGCTACCTCATTCATAAGTGTGGGATATTGCATTTGGTTATTTCACCTAAGAGATGGAGAAAAAGGATAAGAGAATTATATCTTAGTATTTACTTGGTAAGCCACTTTTTCGTGGACGAAAATTTTGTGGTTGGGAAGAATTGTAATTCTCGTTTCCAACCATACACACTTTCTCATTCTTTAATTCTACAAAGTTACCAAAAGTAAAACTTAATAAATGAATATTATAAGCAATCTAAGAGAGAGAGACAAAAGATTGCACTGTGCTCATTTTTTTCCTTCAACTTTTTCTTTCTTAAGCCCTTCATCTTCTTCATTATATTCTCAAATTCATTTCAACCTTCATCTATTTCCAAAAATCAAATTGCAACATGGTGAAATTGAGGACCTAAGTAGCATTATGGACCGATTGGATTTTAAAATACATTAAGTTTAATTTCTACCCTTTTTCTATGAATCAATATGTTTTCCACCTTGCATTTAGCTTTCTTTTGGTTACATTATGTTTTCTACCTTTTATATTGTATTCTACCCATTTGAAATCTTAGAATCACACTATGGTTTTGTTTAGGCCCTATTGTGTGTGTAGAAAATGCAAATCAAAGAGGAAAAGTTATGTAAAAGGTGGTTTTCGGAACCCACTTTGAGGTAAGAGAAACAAATCATTTTAGTTGTATTATACTAATGTTGATAGTAAATCATGGAAAATGTAAGAGAACGGAAATTGCTGTGTATTTTTGAGATGCACTATGTTAAAATTTTAGGTGTAGAAGAATCTTAATTTTTGAGGTGCTGCATGGTAAAAAAAGTTAAAAATTTGTTAGTACATATAATTTTTTTTGAAGAGTTTTAACGAAAAATGTGCTTTTATTTAGTTGATAATATCTATGTGACATCCCATTTTAGCAACTTAAAACTAATAAAATAGGACGCTTCATCATAATATTCAAAACAAGTAATCCAATGTATAAAGTATACTAATACAATTTTACAAAAGATAAGACTATAAAAATATAACATTATACACACAAACCAAAACCAAAACTATCATTATATGAAGACTAACCACTACTAAAGCTCCCTGAGACCCTCCACTACTCTAATTGATGGCTTCTCCTCTTCTAGAGGTGTCTCTAAATCTACATCTTCATGTGCTCCCATTGAATAGGTTATCAACGCAAAAGAAAAAGACAAACCACACAAGAAAACATAAAACACACAAAAGGGTAAGCTAGTGTACAAAAAAGTTATCCTACACAATTAAATCATATTAACTACTACTAAGCACGGTTAACATATGATAATACATATATATACATAAATAGTTGACACTAATAAATTATTCGGGTACATGTCTTTGATATAGAATTCATAGGAGGTGTGCACCTATGGTGGTTCCTAGACTCTGTACAATCTAACCTCAAGAAGTTATCACCCAACCACACACAAGGTTAATCCCTTCGCACCTTGGACCAAAGAACAAGTCCAAAGACTAGGATCTCCTACAACTCTTACCACATAACTTATTATACTCTATTTGAGTGTGAATGATTATTAGAGTTCATAATACCTCCTACCTGACATCTCCTATATCAAGGCATAATAACAATACCATCATAAAGAATTTTCCTTGAAACTCTTTAAACATCATTATTCCACATGCTCATAACATCATTCTCACACTAATTATTATTCATGAAATAGTAAACAAAATAACTTAATCCATAGAAAGCATCAACAAGGATAACAGGGGACGGAAACAAAAACACTAGAGGAAATTGGTGCTCAATATCATTCCTATCGCAATAAGTGGCGCTTAGCGCCACATTGACGTTGCTTAACACTTAGCCATTCACAATAAGTGGTGCTCAACGATACCTTTCATCACTTAGCACCCTGGGCCAAACTGCTCAAGATTTGCCACATACAACTAGCGCTCAACGACACTTTAGTGCCACTCAACAATGCACAAGATCACAACAGTTGAACTTTTGTGACTTTGACCTGTATCACTACTCAAATTGGTACCCTTCTCTCAGGGTATGAGTTCAAAACAATTTTAAAGCATTGGAGTTGGTACCAATTTGATCAATGGCTCAAAATTCAAATTTCTCCTAATTACCAGAAAATCAAACAACAACATTTCATAATTGATCAAACACAATCCAAAATACAACAATCATATATATCAATTAGATTCACCATACAACTCATTTTTATCACAAAAATACAATCAATCACATACATGCAAAACCCTAAATTTATCAAACTCGTGCACACAAAAAACAACTAACTTCCTTTACCTGACCAAGCAGCTCATAAGACCCAAACAACTCTTTAACACCAAAACACTTCTAACTCCACAGGACACCCTATCTATAGATAGAAATATCACAGGAATGATCATGACATACCGTTATGATCACTGATCAGTAGAGACTTACATAGAAGACTGAAAAGACACATGCAAGCGTAGAAAGCCTCCCATGCAACGAAAAATAGAAGATGACCAAGAAAAATGGCAAAAGCTTAACTTACACGAACATAAAAATTGATTGGTCCAAATGGAAGAGCTTGTTGTGAGGATAATTCCTACCATCTCATATTTTCAATCAAGCGAGCAAAGAATGAGAACTCCAAGAGAGAAGTCAAAGAACTCTAGAAAAGTGGTTTCTAGAGAGATAGTGTGTTTTAAAATAATGAAACTCGTTTATAACAAAACTATTTATACCAAAACCTTTTAATATTAAAATAATTGAGTCTCATTATTTGTAAATCACTATCACTTCGAAAATTAAACTTTCTAGGGTTTTACAGTGTGTGTATATATATATATATACATATATATATATATATATACACATACATATATATATATATATACACATACATACATACATATATATATATATATATGTATATATATATATCAATGTGAGTTGCTGTACAAAATTATGTTCAAATATGGAGGAGGGGTTAATGATAAACGAAAATGGTAATAATGTTAATTGAACCATGAACCATGCATTTGGATGCAATACTGATTTGGAATGCAAATGTTTGGAATGATCGCCTATAATTGTGAACAAAAATGATTTTTTGTTTTGGTGAATTTTAAAAAGAAAGTTGACAGTGTGGATTTGAGAAAGAGGATTAATGTGTTAATGTCACATGAGGATTGTTGTGTAATGATTATTTGAATAGTTATTTAAGCTTTAGATTAGAACATGATCTTTAATGGATGTGGTTGTCATATTGAAAAAGAAACACTTATATGAGCATGTAAATGTGATATTTTCACATGCATGAATAATACTCTAGAAGTTAATTAAAATTTGAAGAACTACGTCATCTCGAGAAAATAATGGTTCTTGTTTTATTAATCATTAGATCAAGCTGAAATTTTGATGGTCGATCCAGATGTAAATATTTAGTTTGACCCTAGGGATTTTTTATTGCAATTCTATAGGTAGAGAATTTTTTGCGTAAGATTCCTATAGTTTAGGATAAATATTCTTTTTGAATTGCATTCTTGATTCAATTATCTCTAATTTGAATGTAAAAACATAATTTTCAAAGTTTTGTTGAAGCCGTAATTTTATTTTTAAAAATCTCAAAATAGTTGTACACATGTTGTTAAGTTGTTGTTCCATATACTTGAGAAAGTTGTATGTGATAAAATGTTGGGGATTAGTTATTTCTAAGAAGAATATACCTTGTATGGTTTGGAAATGGAATGGTTGTTTTATTGCTTGTTTAGGGAAAATTAAGGATAAAAATGAAATTGTGGTCTTTTTTAAATTCAAGCAACTTAATTTGGGAAATTGTAAGATCTCTGGAATGACAAATATGTTTTTGTGTGAAATAATGAAATAATAGAGAGTTAAGTTAACTATTTCCACAGGGAAATGCCAATTTTAGTGTGTGTCAATGTTTATTGAGGAGGACTTTGGGAAGGGGGAGGGTGAGACTATCCTAACTCAACTAATGTCGAACTCACATAGAGTAGGACATCTAGGTGGTGTGAGTCGAAGGATGTTCCGCATAGTAAATGATATGATAGGAAAAAGGATCATACTTAGGGAGCTAATAGGATTAATCATATCATGGCTTGGTTTGGGGACATTAAACCTATGCTTGAATCATTAGTGGAGGAATTTTGAGCAAGCATGACAGGTGCATAGTTTCACGAGTTCATTCCATAACTATACTTTCAGAAGCAACTTCTAGATGTATTTCTTTGTTTGGGTCATTTGGGATGAATGTACTTGAAATTTTGGATAAAGCTATGTGAGCTAATGTTGGATAGTTTATTTTTTTTTATGAATGTGAACTATTTTATGCTTTTTGGCTGGTTTTGTTGAGAATGTTCATTGAATGCAATAACTTAGAGTTTGTTTAAGCCTTGAGGGTTATAGTGTGATGGTTGAATTGGAATAAGAACACATTGAGCCTAATTTTGATAAAGATTGTACGCTCTACACGTATGGTAGTAAAGGAAAACTAAGAATGTGTAAGCTAAGAACTGATTTTATTTTAGAAATATGTTTTGATAATCTTTACAATAAGTTATCATTGCTTTTATATTGTGTTTCTTTTTTTAAATGCATTAGCTTACCTTGTCTTTTTCTTCTCTGTGTTTGTTTTTCTTTCTTTTGTTAATGATCGTATAATTATATGTAAGTTGACTTAGAAACAAATGGTGGTAGTAGCACAGGAATTGCAGAAGGTGATTGAAAGCCTAGAGTAGTAAGAACCTTAGGTGATGATGTATATCAGAGTTTTGAAGAAATGTATCCATTATATTTTAAAGGACTGCAATTATAGTTAGGTCTTGTTATAGATAATTTATGAATTTTGTTTACCACTTTGTAATATTCTAAGAACTTAAACTTTTTAAAAATTTTTAGGATATTAAGTTGAAATTTAGGATGTTACATCATCAATACATTATGTTCTTGTTTATAGAACTAACTATATTTTGCATAGATCTTCGTATACCTCTATCTTCTCGTGCTTCTACCTTCAAACTCTCATAAGTCCTCTCTAGTCTGAAACAATGGTTGTGACTGTAGAAAACATTTTGACACTTAAGTCAATCAAGTGCGTCAAATGATAATATATGTTGTAATAATGAATGTAATTAATTTACCTAAACTAGTAGGGGGTGTCAAAATTGTCCAATTCAACCCATTTAAACTCGACCCGATTCTAGCCCGTTTAAAATGGACCGGGCTAAGCTGGTTTGCCAAGTGAAAATGGACTTGACTATTCAACCCAGATTTCATACTGGAGGCCTAAAGAACAATTGTACATTATGGAGATCTTATGTTACCAAATAACTAATTGACCCAAATACAATTTTTCCTTAAATGAACATTAGAACAATAATCTATTTTAAGAAAAATAATCACAATTGAGCTAAAACAGGTTCAGCCAATAAACACTGAGAGAGGAAATACAAGGTAAAATTATGGACCCTCACAACTGGATGGGTCTTGGTCCAGATTTACCTTAATTAACTTAGTAGTATGCTAATGATGCTTTAAATATTTTCTTTAATTAATTATCATTGACTCTTGCTAATAATCTAACCGCCTAAATATTGACTTTGCCGATATAATATTGTTCAAGTCTACATGTAGGCTGAATACATCTAAGTCCATATGACCATATGACCACATGACTAGGGATGTTAAAAAAATCCATACCCGCGGGTATCCATGGATAAAACCTGCAACGAGTAGGAAATGAATATTGTAAATGGATACCCACATGTAACGGATACTTGTATTTTTAATATATGTTAATGAGGCGGGTATAGGTATCATAGTATCCGTACACGTGGATACTCGTATCCGTTATACTCTAATTTAAATTAAAGAAAAGATGATTAAAGTATTAACATATTGATTTTGAATAAGTTATTTTTTTTATCAATTAGTTTTAAAAAAAAATTCATTTCTTTGTACACTGTCATTCAATACTGTTTAAATGGGTTATTTGGACTTATTTTAAAATTTATAAATATTATTTATTGTTTTTTATTTGAATTTATGATTAAAATATATTGTTAAATATTTATTTTTACATTTTTTATAAATACCAGTGAGTAACCGTAGATATCCGTGAATATTATAAAATTATGTGGGTATCCACATAACGGATACTTGACGAATATAAGTATATCATGACCGACCGAGGTATAATCAAACACATGTAATACACATTATATACCCAAATCACATGCAATAAATTAAGTTTCAAAATCCCCATTTTAGGCACACAAAAATTCAATCTCTTTTGGATTTTATTTTTAAATCAAAAGAGAGAAAACTTTAATGTATTCTCAAATTTATTTATCTTCTTTCCCTTTTGTCAAACCTACGTAAAGTTAATTCTTTAACGGGAATAATTCGATTGAAACAATAAATAATAGATAATTAAATTAAAAGACCAAAATACTAAATTTATCAAGAAAATACCATTTCAATTTTATATATTCCATAAATATTTAAATAGTTTCCTCCATTTATATTTATGTCACTGTTTAATCTTAATAAATTGATTAATAATTAATAAAAATATCAATAGCTTGTTTTAAATTGAAAAATAATTAATTATCTTACATTCAACTAAATTTTCACACGCCTAGCATTGTTTCCTTTTTTTTATTATCAGTGATAGCACATTGTGTTTTGGTCCTGGTAGTGGCTTTGTAAAACCATAAACTAGTTAAAATTTAGTTTTTCAAAAGTCGAATTTCAGACTGAATTTTTTTCCATTAATATAATATATATATATATATATATATATATATATATAATAATCACTTAGAAAATTAAATATATTTATTACAGTATAAGAAATATATTAAATATTAAATTAAAATATAATCAAATTCAATAATTGTTTCAAAAATAATTGAAATTTTTTTATTTAAATATAATACATATTACAAATAAAATATATAAAATGTAATAATTATTTTAAAAATTAATTAATCAATTTTCTGGCGAATTAAAATATTGAATATTTTAATTACGGTTTGATTATAGAAAAACTAAAAAAAAATGATAATGATAACTTTTTCCCCAAGAGGCACCCTTGTTCTTTTCCAGTCTTTAAAATAAAATTCACTTTTTAGCACGTGTTTGTATATGGTCTCTAATATGCGCCAAGATGAATTTCCAAAGATGAAATCTGAAATGATACAAATTCCGAGAATCTCAATTTCTAGAATCTGAAACCAGCCGAAATTCATTTCCGAGAAATTGATTTCTAGGTGGATTTTGAATTTTTTTATGTCCCTGTGAATATAACATAAAATATAAATAAATTTAAGAATTATATAAAAAATATTTAAAAACAAAATTTTCAAATATAATAATAAAATAAATATTAAAATATAAAATATAAATAAATTTAATAATTATTAAAAAAATAATTGAAATAATTATAATAATATAATAAATATTACACTTAAAATATACATATATTTAATATTTTGTTTAATAATAATATAATAAATATTACAATTAAAATTTAAATAACTTTCATAACTATTTAAATAATGATAAAATAATTAAATCATGAAAGAAATTTATTAAAAATAAAAGGTTGATAATTAATTTGAAAGGATTATCAATTTAATGTTATAAATTTGTCTACAAAAGTTAAAGTGATTAATAATGGATAAATTTCAATTTTAAAATTGTAAACATAAAAGAGAGTTGAAAAATGACATTAAATAATTAGTTAACTTATAATTTATTTTATATATTTTTATGGAACTAATTAATAAAATTAAGTAATAACATTGAAATAAAATTTAATTTAAGAATACATAAAATGGTATTTATTAAAAAAATAATAGTGATCAATTATGGACCTTCATTGTGACCACGAGAGCAACAACTCCCCAAGGTTTTTTAATTTAATTTTTTTATACATATTATAATATTATTTTTGTATTTTAAAGTTTTATTTATATATTAATATATTATTTACATTAATTTTAGAAAAAATTTCTCCAACAATTTTTATTTTTATTTTTCATTTTTCTCTTTCCGTACCCCATCTCTTTTTCACCCCATTTTTTTATCTTTCAATCTTCTTTTAAAATTAAATTGTATTATGGTGAAATTGAAGACTTAAGGCACTTTTGCACCGATCAATTTCTTCTTAAATGTAAGTTCATTTTTTTTTTTTCTGAAACAATATATTTATTTCTTGTATGTAATAAATTTGTCTATTATGTACCATTAGGCGATGATAAATTTATTATTTACTAAATAGGTAAGAGGTAATAAAATTATGGCTTAAATATCTTTTTGATCCCAATTTTCGTGAGTTTGTTTCGTTTGGTCCTCATTTTTTCAAAATGTTCTAAATGGTCCTCATTTTTGTAATTTGTGGTTAATTTAGTCCTTTTTGCAGACTGTTTAATTCGTTAACAGAGGGTGAACAGTAACTGTTTTTTTTTATTTTATAAATGTTTTTTAAATTATTTTTAAATTGTTTTTAATTTTAAAAATGTTGTCCACGTGTCAAGTCAGCATTGTGACACATGGCAGTATCTCATGGCTTATATTCAATTCGGTCCCAATTTATGTTAATTTTGTTCAATTTAGTCCCAATTTACGTTAATTTTGTTCAAATCAGTCCCAATTTTGCTCCTCTCCAAATTGACCAAATTTAATTTTTATATAAATGTTGTACTGAATCATTTAAAACATAATGAAGAATTTTCCTACTAATTTTAAAAACAATGAAGAATTTTTCCTCTAATTTTAAACTAACTTTAACCCTATTTTTTACATGTATCAAAAATCAAACATATATAATAATTTCCCTCCAAAAATATAGTTAGTTTTGGTATAAAAATAATGAAAGAAATATTTAAAATAAATGTGAATTTTAATAAAAATAAAATTTTAAATATAACATTTATATAAAAAATAAATTTGGTCATTTTGGATAGAGACAAAATTGGGACTGAATTGAATAAAAAGAACAAAAATTGGGACTAAATTAAACAAAATTAACGAAAATTGGGACCAAATTGAATATAAGCCACGAGATACTGCCACGTGTCACAATGCTGACTTGACACGTGGACAACATTTTTAAAATTAAAAAAATTTAAAAAAATAAAAAAAAATTAAAAAAACCACTGAGTGACACGTGGTAGTTATTGTTCACCCTTCGTTAACAATTTAAACGATGTCTGCAAAAAAGACTAAATTGACCACAAATTACAAAAATGAGGACCATTTATAATATTTTCAAAAAATGAGGACTAAACGAAATAAAACTTACGAAAATTAGGATCAAAAAGGTATTTAAGCCTAAAATTATATTTAAAAAATCACGATAAATAATAAAATAATTGATTATTTTTTCAAAAGAAAAGTGATAAAAGGTGAATCTTCTTTTATTGTGTTGGTTTATGTATGTATTATCTTCTAAGCCAAACTATTTCATCAAGGGTTGTTGTACATAAATATTCGTTGTTTGGATAAATAATTAAATGTTAACTCAAGATTGTTCCTGATGCATGCTGGGAAGAAAAAATTGAGTTTTCTTCCAACAGTTTATTATTTGTGTGACATAACTATTAATTTTGATTAGGATTAGTCATGAATGAGTTTTTAATTAATAACTCAAATAAACGTAAGTAGTGATTTCAATGACTTATTTATAGTCTCCATATTGTAGTACTTCTAATACAGTGTGAAATAGCTTATCAAAAGATCAATTGTGTTAAATGATCATTCTTCTAGGGTTGCAACATTTGTAGGTTAAAGTGTAACCATTTCGACTTTTTATAGTGGTGGCTCATTGATAAGTTTTTTAAGTAAAGTATTGCTTTGTGGAAGAACTTTTAGTGGATATTAGAAGCCTCACAATTCCTTCATAGTCTTTGTAAACTTAATGTACATTTCAATGATTATGATAATGGGAAATTGAGATTTACAAGCTAATATCATAACTAATTAGATAGTTACTCATGAGTTAAGGTCATTGGTAAAATAACTTGTTGAATGTTGTGTGATCTGGAACAATTGTGTGAGATTTGAAACAATGCAAGGGATGAAAATTCAAGGTGGACATCTTCCTCCATTTTAACTATTTGAAAATACAATAGTGAAATGATAATTAAAAAAGTTCTCGGTCTTTGTGATGTAAATTGGTCCATTTAAAATGTTGATGATTTTAAAAAATGATTTTTATTAAGTTTAGGGTTGACAATATATTTTACCATAACTGTTTGAATTTGTCATATGATTGTATTTATAATTAAAGAACCACAACGGAAATATGGCGGCGTCCCAGTCGGACATTACTAATTTTAAATAGAATAAAATCAAAAAAGTAATATTAAAATAAAGTTTTTCCTTTATTATAAACTATTTCCCAAAATGTGGGAAAGTTTAAACTTTATTAAATGTCTCAAAATTCAAAATCATAAAATTCAACTTAAATTTTTTCATAATTTCAAACCGATAATAAAACCATGTTTACAAAAGAGTAAACCAAAATAGTTCACAAAGAAGTTCCCCTACTAGCCCCTCTGAGACTCTAAGCATCACCAACACTACCTGCAACATCATTTGCTCCCGTGCAACGAATTACATGATCATCATCAATCATAAACAGATAGGGTGAGCTAATAATACAAAATATATACATAAACACAAATCAAGTGTACACACACAAACACACACTCATAAGAGGACCACAATTTCCCAATCCATATAACATGGCCACCACCATGTTCATCCACATTCTACATCTTCAGATGATGACCTTATGATATCCTTTGCTGCCACAAGCCACAACTCGTGGTTTCACCATTTACAAGCCACAACTTGTAGAAACACGTGCAAGAAAATAAGCTACGGACCACACTCCGTAACACCAGGTGAAGTTTCAAATGCGAATCACTAATCGTACTCTCAACACAAGATTGGCAACACCATTGGCCACAACCCATGGCTGCTCAATTAAGTCGATACCATCCGTACGAGGCACAACTCGCACACTCACACCGGTATCATCCGCCATTCCGAGCCACAACTCAAGGAATACCAAGTGTTTCCCCACCATCTCGAGCCACAACTCAAGGGATGTCATTCCGAGCCACAACTCAACGAATGCTCCAGCAAAATCCATCCTTAAGGTATTCAACCAAAGCCTTTGAAGATAACTTGACCCCTTTTGAGGACCACAACCCTCAAACCCCAGCATTCACTTCTTCCATTGTCTGCCTCTTGATTCTACACCCTTTGACGATATCCTTAAGTTGATACTTGCTGCCACAAGTGTCTACTCGCCCGCCGACTACAGGCCACCACATATAGTCCACACATGGGAATGATCTTGTTACGAACTACAATCCACAACACCAAGTAGAGTTCCCCCAATACGAACTATAGTCTGTATTTGTCCCAAGACTACCAAACTTGGCGACTAATACCGAGGAGGGCAATCTTTCGGGACCCGTTCGTACAAGCCACAATCTCGCACACTCCACTGGACTTCCAAAACCATCAGGCTACAACCTCGAGTGGTCACGTGTTACCCCAATACAAGCCACACTCGTAACTGGGCCCCTAACAAATCATTGCCTCAAGACCTCCATCCAAAGCTATGTAGAATCCCGTACGAAATCCACCTCTGCACCTGAAACCTCCGAGCGCCACACCCTGCGTCACTAGGCGCACTCGCGCTCCAGGCCGCTTGGCAGATCCTCTGTGTTGCCTGGCGTTGTGATCTCCCAGATCCTTACTGGTTTTTGGCACTCCAGAACAGGTTCTAATGAACCTACTCACGCCACACACAATCTAGAACACCAAAACATGTTGATACATCTACCAAAACTCAACACACATTCCACAAGTCATACGAATCAAGCACATATATTTTTACACAAGGATTCATACATTTACACTATGCCAATACTACGCACCCAACTCAAATAGTAGTGGTAACAATCCCGCATACTAACCCAACTTTAACCTTTTCACATGGCAATAATTTCATGCATACGAATCTCACAATAGTAATATGTTCATTTTACAATAATTTCACATGCATTATGCCAAGCTCACAATTTATCAACCCTACATGATCATGCACTTTATATCAAAACCAAGATCACAACGTACAAACTAAAGAGCAATATGTTATGAACTCGTTGTCAAAATTTCAGCTAAATCGGACGGTTAACGAACCGGAAAACTCAATTTTATGAAAACTGCGAAGACTATCCTATGCTACCACTACTACACCTTGCTGCAATGTCTCATTGATTCCACGTGTTGAGGATTCTCTCCTCACTATACTCACTATTCGCATAAGCCAAGATTCGAACACACAACCATCTAATTCCAAAGCAAGTGCACAACCTGTAACATCCCTACTGGAAATTACTTAATTAAAATAAATAAATAAAATATAGAAAATCAATCGACATAATTTTATTATTCCCAAATGCGAGAAAAATTCAAATTATTTTTCATCGCGCCATAATTTAAAGATAACTAAATAATAATCTTATTACAAGTTTTTAAAATCCAAACTAAGGAAATAACATCATAAAGATCCTTATCTCAAGAGCCCCAAGCTAGCCCTCTCTCCATCTCTATGCATCACCAGCATCACCTGTAGCATCATCTTCTCCCGTGTAACGAATCACACGATCATTGCCAAACACAAACAGAAAGGGTGAGATCAATAATAAAAGAAACACATCAGTTAAATAATATAATTACACCCAGCTATATTATTATAGTTAGACCTTGGCCAAAACCTTAATACCCCAAGGCTATTCAACCTTCAATTCACACAAACAGTTATCCATGGACTCAGGATTTATGATGCTCACACGAACCTGCCCGGTCGTGGTCTTGTCTCTACGAACCTCCCCGCTCGTAGTCCTACTTTACGAACCTCCCCTGCCCGTAGTCCAACACATGTGATCCACCAGCTACGTACCTCCCCGCATGCAACATCTCTGAAGTGTGAGCATGGAACATACGAATCTACCTCGCTCGTATCCCCACACGAGAGTAATTGGATATGAACCTCCCCGTTCATATCATCACGTGTTCACCACCATCCATGAACCTACCTGCTCATGGCACAACATCTCCTGATCCAAGGTTCGCATCAATGCGTACAAACAACACACACAAAACTGCACTAATCTCGCTTAGGCAAGAAGCCTTCGCCCAAGCGATCAGGCCTGTCTCACTTAAGCTAGGTTCTCTCGCTTGAGCAAGCGCATTACAGTGGCAATTTGTGAATTCTCGCTTAGGCGATACCTTCTAGGCGAGATCACTCCTCGCCCAGAACCAAAGTCTCTCGCCTGGACGTCGAGTCAAACAGAACACACCAATCCCCAATGATTTCTCGCTTAGGCGAGGGACTCTCGCTTGAGCGAGATGATCTGTCACCCAAAACATGGGCTCTCTGCTTGAGCGAGATGCTCAAGTAGAACCAGGGTTGAGTCTCTGCTACTTTCGCCTAGACGAGCCTTGCTCGCTTGAGCGAGAATAACAGATCTCTTCCCTGTTTACGCACGTAAACACCAGAAAATAATGCCAAACCACAGTCTAAACCGTACCAAGCAATCTATAACATCGAACAATTCTCATTGACATGTTTTAAACTCAATTGGACCACCACAACTTGAGATTTAATTTTAAACAACATATAGTACAGAAAACCCCCCATCATATTCATACAAAAGCATGATAGACTTTTCAACTGTAACATCCCTAAGGAATATTACTAATATTTAATAAATAAATTCTGAAATAAAATAAATACCGCATTTAAAATATAATCATTTCCTAAAAACGCGGGGAATTTAAACTTTTAATATACATGTCATAAAATCAGGAGTCCATAATTATAAAACTGAAATAATGTTCAAATGACTCCCAAAAGATTACATATTTATCTCAAAAGTAAAATAACAACATATAAACAAATCCCCAGCTAACCCTCGCTCCGAGTCTATGCATCTCCTGGCCCACCTGTCAAATCATCTGCTCCCGGATAACAAGTTATCCGATCATCGCCACACACACACAGAAAGGGTGAGCTATGCACAATATATAGAAATAGATACAAGAAATAAATATGCCACCCATCACAAAATAACATAAATAATATTTCATGCTTTTCAAATAACCCAACCATGACCTCATAGTCCTTCATGAGTCATATACATGTACTAGGTCTTGGGACTTCATTGTGCTCCCACGAAACTAACTCATTCGTGATCCCACCCTATGAGCCTATCCCGCTCATTGTCCTGCCCTACAGACTCCTCATTTGTAGTAAAACATCTAAGTCTTCTCAACTTGGACCCTGGCACGCACGCAATCACCATACCATGGACTCCTCGCCCAATAGTAGCCGACGGGAACATAACAGTTCCTTGCCCATTGTGCGCCCGACACATGTAATCACCATACTAAGGACTCCTCGCCCATTAGTAGCCGACGGGAACTCAACCAGTTCCATGCCCATCATGTGTCCAACCACCAAGCACATCCCAAACCCCTATTGGACTTAGTCCTTCAAGCCCAAACACTACACCACATGCATATACATCCTATACTTAGGATAAAGCAGCCAAATCACACACACAAGCACACACAAACATGGAATTTCGCATAAACTCGCTTAAGCTAGGGACCCTCGCCCAAGCTAAGCCCTCAGCCTTGTTTAGGCTAGCTCACCTCGCCTGAGCGAGCTTAAAATAGCAACATCAACACATAATCTCGCTTAGGCGAGATCCTCTCGCTTAGGCGAGATCCTCTCGCTTGGGCGAGTCACACCTTCGTCAAAATAACATACAAACCTTGCCTAGACGAGTATTCGACAAAACAAATACACTTCAAGAACTCGCTTAGGCGAGCCACTCTCGCCTAGGCGAGAGCGTCCATCGCTCAGAACTCAAAACTTATAGGTTTCCTTGCGACCTCGCTTGGGCGAGTGTCTCTCGCCTGAGTGAGAGACCAAGTTGCTTAACCCCGTCGAGACTCTGCAACTCTCACTTAGGCGAGATGGACTTAGACTTGCAGGGTTTCAACTCTGATCACAAAAGACAGGAACGAACTTATTGCAGGGTTTCAACTCTGATCACAAAAGACAGGAACAAACTTATTATTTGGTGGTTTTCCAACCCGTTGTGCCCCATTCTGCTAGGTTCTCTCTACCTTTCCACATTCATTCCAAACTAAGTTTAGTAAAAATAAAGGTTAAGTTCTGTCTACCAAGGTTTGAACTCATGACCCTCCACTCATAATGCCAAAGCACAACCACTATGTCAATTCACATTTGGTGATACACTCCAATCAATATAAGTTTACATTACCAATTCCATACTCATACATATTATTAAAAATAAATAATAAAACAACAACACATAATTGGCATACATAGGACTTAAACCCAAGTCCTCTCACACAATCAAAGTACTCTCAACCACTTGAGTTAGTACTTTTCCACGTCATAATTAATGCCATAAAGACACTTTTTACCCACATTTATTAATTAATTAATTATTTAATTAATTAATTTTCACGGATCTTACACACACAACCTCCAAAAACAAAAAACCTCTAATCCCATCACATGGAGCACGTAAATTCATGGCACACAAGCATAAAATCATGAGAACAAGACTCTTAATCATACACATAACATAAAACATGAAATAGCTCCCCTTACCTGGAAATCCTTGTTCCAATTAGTCTTCTAACCTTAGCTTTGTGATACCTAAGAACCCTCCTTTACTCTTCCAAAAGGTTCAGCTCTTCTCTCAACCAAGACTCAATTTTCTCTTCTAAAATTCGTCCTCCTCCCAGCACTCCTGGTTTTCTAGTCTCACAACCCTTCTATTTGCCTTATTTTGCCTTTTTATTATGGTCCTTAATTATGGTTAATGGTCAAAAACGAAAATGGCCTTTAAATGAATATAATTGCCCTTCAAGGACTATTTATTTAATTATTTAAATTTCTCAGGTCTTACACAACCAATTCATGTTTCGTGATAATTCCTATAAATCTATGATTATATTATCACTCATCATGATAAAGCATATCTATCTATTACATATTAAGAAAAGAATATACTACCAAAATTATTACATTACCCATTCTCTTTTATTGACACGTGTCATAAAAAATAGTTTTTTTGTCATTTTAAAATTCTGGTACAAAAGGACCCGGGTTCAAATCCTACAAAAGTCAATCTTGTTTTTGTTTTTTCATTTATTTATGATTTAAACTATAATATTAATTATAAATAATATTATTAATTATAATATTTTTATAAGTATTAGTATTTCTAATTATTATTAATAATATTATTATAAATATTATTTATAGTGATAGTAGTAAAATTAGAACAAATATTAGTATTATAATAATAATAACAATAATTGTTATTATTATTATATGTTACTATTATATATTATTACTATAGTATATAATATTATACTATAGTATAATAACAATAATAACAATATTAGTATTATTAACATTATTAGTAGTAAAGTTATTACTCTTATTTGTAATATTATAATATTATTACTATTATATATTTTTGTTAGCAATTACGTCTCAATTTTTATTAGATTATGATAAATTATTTTTTTGTCTTAAACTTAAAAAAATAGGTATATTGATAAATATATTATTAGTTTAAAATTTCACTCCAACATTTCATTGTTGATGTTCATACTCATTCAAATTTTGAAGAATTTGTCGACCATTATTGAATTATGTCAATCTTTTACAAAAACAAACAAATTAAACATATTTTACTTGATTGATTGTCTAATTCATTTTATTTAACCCTTAATGTTTCATTTTCTACAATCAAGATTATCAAAACAAAATTCGAAATAAGATGAAAGATGAATTTCTTGAACACAATATGGTTATTTACATTCAAAAAATAATAACTGGAGATTTTTATTCTGAATAAATTATTGATGAGTTCAAAATTTTTTACTATAAATTATTTTGGCTCCTCCAAAATTATTGGTCAAGATTCGTCAGGGTTATTATTATCAACTATAATTAATAATCATTATCACTATCAACTATAAATATTAAATATTACTATCATTATTATTAATAATAATTATTTCTATTATTATTATTATTATTAAGAACTATAATTATTATAATAGTTATTATTAGTATTATTATTGTTTTTATTATTATTATTAGATAAACATTTTACTTTTACTTACTATGTAGGAATTAAGTTTCAATTACTTGTCATTTTTATTTGTTTTGTTGTTCATTTATCTCTTCATTTGAACACTTATTTCAATTTAAAAGAATAGTTACTAGAATTAGTAAAATAATAAAATTAAAAAATAATTTTTTTATTATAGTATAACTAATAATCATTATTATTATCAACTATAAATATTATTATCATTATTATTAATTATAATTATTTCTATTATTATATTACTATTATTATTATTATTATTATTTGTAGAAGTAATTAGTATATCAAGGCAATCATGATGTTGTAAGGTAGGAGGTTGAGTGTTGGATAACCTCTAACCTAGCACCTAGTTGTAGCCTTTAATGTTTCAACTTCCTTGTATCTCCTTCATCATTTATATAAATATCAGGAACAGTAGAGGAGACTAATTAAGCCCTCAAGCATATTTTTGTCTATTTTAATCTCAACTTGGTATCAGAGCGGGTCGATCTCGCTCTGGTTTCTGTCTGGTCTGTCCACCGGCAGTTGTTGCCATCGTCCGCGGCTGTCCGCCGCCATCCGCCACTGTTAATCACTGTCTGCAGCTATCCACTGCCATAAAACACTATCCAAAGCTACCCACTATCACTGTTCACAAAATCGTCATTGTCTGCCACTGTTCCGCCGCCGTCCACCACTATTCGCCGCTGGCGCTGTCTCCGGCCATCTCAATTTTCATCGGCGACCACTGGATCTGGAGCGCCTCTTAGAGCGACAGCCACCCCCACCGGTGTCGGAACCAGCCTCCCGTCCACACTTCGCCACGTGTCGCATCTTCTCCGCTGCGAACAGGCGCGTCTTCTCCGATCACCTCAATTTTCGCCGGAGACAACTGGATATGGAGCGCCTCTCCGAGGGATAGCCACCCCCACCAGTGTCGGAACCAGCCTCCCGTCCACGCGCCTCCACGCGCCTCCACGCGCCGCATCTTCTCCGCAGCGAACAGGCACGTGCAACCCACGTGTCGCCTTCTGCTGATCGGAACGTCACGGCACCACCTTCGTATCTCTCGTCGGAGCCTTCTGCTGCTGTTCTGACCCTCAAAACTCTGATTTAGTGAGGTCCAAACGTAACCCTTGCGAACATCTCCCTCGGTCAATTACGATGACTAAGGATTACTTCAAGGTGACTTGCTGCCATACCTATCGGCCACAACCGATAGAGCACGTGCGGGAAAACAATATACGGATCATACACCGCAACGCCAGGTAGAGTTCCCGGGTACGAACATAGTCCGTATCGTCCCAAGACTACCAAACTCGTCAGCCAACAACTGAGGAGTGCAATCCATCTGGACCCATCCGTACTGGCCACAACCAGCACACTCACACCGGCAACACTCGTCAATCCGAGCCACAACTCCAGGGTTCCTCGTGTCCATCCGCCATCCCGAGCCACAACTCAAGAGATGCTATTCCGAGCCACAACTCAAGGAATACCAGCAATCTCACCCTTAAAGCATCACTAGACGCACTGTAGATCACAATTTCCTAAGTAAAACTCAAAGCTACAGCAGTATAAATCGCCTGGCGGGGGACACGTGCCGCCAGGCGCTGCCAGCCTCCAGACCGCCTGGCGGGGAACACGTACCGCCAGGCGCCAAGCGCCTCAAAAAGAATTACAAAGTCTGCAACAACCGCCTGGCGGAAACGTTCACACGGCCAGGCGAACACGACCCCATATCGCCTCTGTTCGTTCTCTATCGCCTGGCGGGACCTCCCTCATCGCCAGGCGCCACCTGCATCATCCCCACTATTGCCTCGATATTGCCTGGCGGCCTAACCCCCACTGCCAGGCGCTGTATCAGTTACACCACTGGTTACTGTACTGTTCTGAATTACGTCACCGAAACTCATAACTAGACCAAATTAGTCTCTCAACCAAGTTTTCCACTCCCATCCATGTAACCTATCACCGTATGTTTTGATAAAATAAACAGATTTATCTTATGTTAACCTTCCTCACTTATCAATTCACAATTCACTCATTACCATTCCCAAGTTCATCTCTAGCTTTCCACTCTTAATCACCCAAGACCTGTCAACAAATTCTGCCACCTCAACCAATCCCTCGAACTGCTAAAATTCTCATTTTCCATCCTTAACCCTCCCAATTTCATTCGCTCTTCAACTTGACTTCAAGCTCCTCCCCACTTCCTCACTGTTCCGCGCAAACACCCAAGAACAGCACTGCCACGAAGGCGCCTGGCGGCAAGCCCGTGCCGCCAGGCGGCACATAGATTTCTGGGTAATTTCCCAGTTTTACAGCCCCTGCAAAAATTATTCTCATACCATATGGATGCCCGCTTTCCTTCCGAACCTCTCTAAGTACCTGATACGAGTGCCTTCAACCCGCGCTTAGTCTAATTCCAACACAGTAGTTTTATTATAATAAACTTTGTCCAGTTTAGTGCTACCAATTCGCCAATTCCCAAACCCTTCAACTCAATTTCACTGTTCCATCGGATTAACCTTTCATTACGATCAAAATCAATGGAAAACAATTTAGAACTTCCAGTAACCACTATCCTGTTGTTTTTCCCCGATCAACTCAATCCAACAACACCTAAAATCACCAGAAATCGAGCCCAACAGACTCGCATCGCCTGGCGGAAATTCATCACCGCCAGGTAATTCATCAGCGAAACCCAGAAAATATAAAAATTCACGCAGCGCCTGGCGACCGGGAACCCAAATCACATATATTTACATGCATCGCCTGGCGGCTATGAACAGCCTGCTAGGCGGTTTCTGGAAATTTTCCAGAAACACAAAGATTCAACCAGAAACGAACAATAATCACAATTATGCATATATCTATCAATTCAAATGCACTTACAAAAATTCTAACGTATAAAAGCTCCCCTAACCTGGATCCTTTTAAGCTTTTACCCTTGAAACTTTGGATAGTTCTCCTTCGCACCCTAGCCCTCCTTGGTTCCTCTCTTTTCAGCCTCTCAATCTCTCCCAAACCTCACCAAATTCTAGAATTTTTATGCTCTCTCTGTAAGTCAAATTTCCAGATTGCCAAACTACCTCACTATAGCCTTTTAAAGGTGCCCTAAAACTATGCCAATGTTTTAAAACGAAAATTACTTATTGAATGGAGTTTATTATCATTTACCAAACCATTATGGCTCCTTTCCAGCCGCCTCTCGGCTGCCATACCACTAGGGTTTCTTCCCAACCCTTTCATATTCAAGTCAAATCCAAAATGCCCAAAAATGTAAAATTAATGTAAGCTTTCCAAGGCTTAAACCCATAGCCATGCAATTGCCAAATCAATTTCAAACCATCATGCCAATTCATATTTCATGCTAGAAATCACAATTCAATTATCATAATATAGAAGAACCTGTTTTCATAGATTTAATAATAAAACCATAACATCAAAAGTTAACATACGTAGGACTCGAACCCAAGTCCTCTCGCACAATCAAAGTGCTCTCAACCACATGAGCTAGCACTTTTCCACGTCATACCAACCATAATTTAATGTCATAATTATTTCCCCTCCCGTATTTATTAATTAATTATTTATTTAATTAATTAAATTCTACGGGTCTTACAGACATCATGACCACCTTGAGAAAGACGGAAGCCATGTGCCTCAAGAAAAAGCCGAACAGTGGAAGCAAGCAGAGTTTCAATTGTGTGCCTTATTGTGGCAATCCATGGAGCCGAGACTGTTAATGTCTCTTAGGGCCTTCAAAACATGTCACTCGTTTTGGAAGAGGACTCAGAATATCTATGCCAACGATATCCAACGCCTATATGATTCGACGGACAAGTTGGCATCTCTGAAAATGACCAACCATGACATGATCTCCTTCATTAATGAAGCACAATCAGTCGTGGAAGACCTGCAGATGTTTCTCGAAGTCGACGCTTCAGATGAAATAAAGAAGAAGCTGGACAAATACTATATGGTGATGATTCTTCGCGCCATTCATCCAAACTTTAATCACATCAGAGATCAACTTCTGACCTCTCATGAGGTCCCTTCCATGGACACTCTGATCCAACGCATGATTCGTGTCCCGAAATTTCCAACACTTGAAATTCCAGAATCTCCTAGTCGAGTAGAATCATCTGTTATGGTCGCAACTCGATGAAGAGGAGGACGTGGACCTAGAGGAGGTGGACGTGGAGGTCGCAGGCATCCTCAATGCACGTATTGCAAGAGGATGGGTCACACTCAGGAAAACTGTTACTCCTTACATGGTTTTCCTTCTAAGATTGCCAATGTCTCTCAGGCTAACACTACTAAGTCCAAGTTCACTGAGGACGAGTATCGATAGTACCTGTCTCAAGTCTAACAGCTTGACACAATCATCTCAAGCTCCGATGATGAAGGCATGACCACCTCCTTAGAAGCTCCATCAAGAAGGATCACTAGAAGCATGTCTAGAGGGGAGTCTTCTATTCCATCACCTGTATCTTTGT
>Ga0214545_1002077_pt1 | contig 38545 bp, 21 predicted proteins | sample CNSS4metaG_FD_160064 | JGI IMG/M metagenome (GOLD analysis project Ga0214545, IMG submission 160064) | Root nodule microbial communities from cowpea collected in UCLA plant growth center, Los Angeles, California, USA - CNSS4 | ecosystem: Host-associated > Plants > Roots > Nodule | place: USA...
TTGAACATTTTGAAGTAAAAACACTCTTGTGTCTCAACCATTTGTGAGAGTTTCCTCCCTTGGGAGTGAATACTTTTAAGCCTTATCTTGCATAGCAAGTGGTGGCACACATCCACTCATCTTCAAGATTGTCATGGCTTCTAGCCTAGCCTTGTAGTGGCGTGCTTCTCACATTTTTACCATTTCTTTCCTTTCCATTTTATGTTTTCTTCTTCCTTTAATTCTTCTTGGTTTTCTATGGTTTATATGCTTTCCATTTCCTTTTTGTTTTGAATCAATCTATCATCTTCTTCTCTTGAGCTTTGTGAAAGGAACCTTCACATCTAGATAGCTTGCTATCTTAATGTCCAGTGGGGATTTCACTTAGCTTTCTTAATCAACTCACCATATTCAATAATCTTAAAAAGGAACAAGATAATCCTTCATCAATAAAGTGCTTTAATTACATGATTTCCAATGAACATGCATTAGATGTGAACTGTTTGTGAGTGGATTGTTCATAAAATGCATGGGAAACACATCACTGCATCTCTGATACAGATTCCCTCACATTTAATTGCTGTGATTTCCTGTACTGCATTGAAACCAGAAAATCTGCACAATTTAATTGACTGATTTTGAAAACTAACATGTTGATTCTATAAATACTTGCATAAGCATCATGCATTGGCATTCCCATTTGCTAGTAAGAGTTAAACCTATATTTCACCATGCCTAGAAGATCACAAACTGCCCCCTCAGATGATGAAAGCTCCACCCCACCTACTTCATCCTCTCCAAATACCATGAATCAAGGAAGGCTTGAGATATGATTTGAAGGCCATGAAGAAAGAATTCGAACTTTCTTGATTGAGATCAATAGGAAGCAAATCATCCTTCCTAAGGTGATTCGCATGTCATGGCTAAGGGCAGAAAACTTTGGCAACCTTAAGCAACATCTCAAAGCTCAAAAATTGAAGACTTTCCTTGAGCTTTCGGGCAAGGTGTATCCGAATTTGGTGAAGGTGTTCTATGCCAACCTCAAGTTCAACAATGGCATTCTCAAATCAGGTGTCAAAAGTGTGGAGATGGAAATCACTAGGCAAAGAGGTGTGCAAGTCCGAAAAGTTGAAACTAGTGCAGTGGATGAATTCAACAAGGTGCAATACTTCAACCAATGTGTGCGAAATCAAGGTGAGCAAGATAGAAATTTCCATGTAGGAAGGCTTCATGTGGGGGAAAGGTTGCTAGCTATGGTGGTGACCAAAATCATCATGCCTAGGGGGAGCAATCATGCTACCTTGAATGAAGGTGATCTAGTGGTGATGTATTGCATTCAAAATAGTGTGATGGTGGACTGGACATACACAATTCGTGACCACATGATGAAGGTAAAGAGGCTCACAGATTTTAAGTTTCCATATGTGGTGCTCATCTCCAAGTTCATTGAACATTTTGGTGTGGATGTGGAAGGAGAGCTTGAGGAGTCTACTAGACTTCTAAATCATGTCTCTACATTGAATATGCACAAGATAGGATTCACCAAGATAGGCAACACTTGGCTGGTTGAAGGAGATCAAGGTGCTAATATTGAAGTTGGAGCAAATGATCATGAAGCGGGAACTAGTGGAGGAAATCAAGATGAAGATGAACCACAACCAATGGCAATTGAGTTGTACAACCCTCCTGAGAATATTAGACCTGCATACTCCCAATTTGAGAGAATGGTTCTCAACCAGCTTCAAGACCTCAACATGGCTCAAGATGCACATCATTGCATACTGCACAACAAGGTTCCAAGACTTGGATGACCAACTCCACAACGTTCATGACCTCCTCTCCAATGTCTACAACAGAGACAACCCTAGGAATGAGTGAAGGGGATGGCTCATAGGTCATGCATTACATTTTCGTGCTGCATTTTGTGTGTCTACTATTTGTTCCAGTATTTTAATTGGCTATTTTCTCATTTCAATCGACTGATTATATTAGTTTTTAGCTTCATGATGTATCTGTCATTTCTGTTTCAATTTTGGTGTGCTTGTCTTTGTATCAGCTATCCTGATCTATCCCTATGTTATTTTTTTAATGAAAATTTTCATCTTTCCAAATTGATCTATGCATTTACTTTCATTTGATGAATCCAAAGGGGGAGAAAAATGAGTTAAAATGAGTAAAATGGTGTTAAAATTGGTAAACCTGAAATAAATATGTTATAATCATATAATACTGCAAACTTAATCTAAAATTTGAAGTTAAATCATATTATTAGTGATAGGGGGAGCATATGCATATGTGATATGTATGTATGCTTGTGTGCTTTTGCTTTGTTGTATGTTTGGAATATTGGTATCTTGTATGCAAAGCTTTTTCAGGTTTCTCTATGGATCTTAGCTCATCAATTCAACTCGAGGATATTGGCTTCATCAATTCAGCGGGAGATTGTTGGCACACACAAGCTTGAATCAAAGAATTGATAAAGCCATGTGCATGAAGATCATAGGTGTTTGATGAAGATCCATTTGAAGATTATGCTTTAGTGTGTTAGATTTGTAAATAACATGTTAAATGTAATGTGTTAGTGTTATATCATGTTAGTAGGCTATATGACATATGTTAGATGTCTTGTGTGCCTTAGTGTGTCTCTTTTAATCTGTTAAAATGGGTTTTAACAGGTTAAAAGGCTTGTTGTATATAGTTTCTAGTATGAATGTATTCAGTCAATTGAATTATTTTTCAATTGACTGATTTCACTTAAGTTAGGTGAAATCAGCTGATTGTACGAAAAATTAAATCAACTATTTTCACTTAAACCAGACTATATAAGTTGTGTTTTCGCGAGTAGAGATGTGAATCTGAGTTTTTGAGCACGAAATTTTGTCATTCATCTATGGGAAGCGTTCTCTCTTTGCAATACACAGTTGGAACTCGTGTTTTGAAGATTTTGGTTGATCTTGGAGGCATTTTGGCTTGTGAGTAGCTTGAAGAACACATGTATGGTTGGCTAGGGACAACCACCATCAGGTTTGGATGTTATTGTGCCTCTGGTTGGTTTGCCTGATGTGATTTCAAATCTGCAAGTGTGATTCTTGTAGGGTGTATGTCTAGATTTTTGTGAGTCAAAAATCTTGTGAGTTTTGTTGTTCAAAATCTTGGTGTTTGATTTGTAAAACTTTTGAATATAGTGGAAACCAGGCTTAGGTTGTCTTGGTAAACTAGATGTAGCTCTGTGATTGAGTGAACCAGTATAAAAACAGCTGTGCATTTCTCTTTCCCTCATCTCACTCTCTTTAAAACTCTTTAAAATCTCAAGAAAACCAGGCAATTTGATCTTTAGTGTGATTTAATGTGTTCTTGTGTAATCTGAGGCTTTATACTTGTTATAAATATTGATTGGAATAAGTCTTGTATGTAAAAGATTGTTGTTTGAGTTGAATTCGCGAATTCTGCATAATTCTCCAATATTTTAGTCGACTGATTTGTCTTTTTAATCGACTGTTTCATAGCATCAAGAACAATTTAGTCTGTTGTTTTATATTTTAATCGACTGAAAGTGTACTGGTCTGCTGCATTTACATCCAAACTTTCCAGTCCATTAGATTCAATTGAAAAAATTTTATAAAGCCAATTCAACCCCCCTTCTTGGCTAACCTCACCATTTCAAAACTAACAATTTCTTTGTTATTTTTATGTTTATTTCCAAATCTCAAATTTTTGTTTATATAAAAATTGGGATAACCTATTTGTTCGAGTATCTTTTGTGTTCTTGTGAGTGTAAGGTATTGATGAAAATGAAGATAAGACACAAAGAAGCATATGGTATTGGTTCAACAAGCAACCCACCAAAAAGAAAAATAAGATGACAATGAATATAAGGCGTCAAACTAAAAGACGTTAAACAAGCGCTTGTTAGGAGGCAACCTAATACTCTTAATTTGTGTTTGAACATGCTTAATTATTAAATTCTCTCTGAACTTGTTCTAATCATGTCCTCAAAATATATGAATTGAATGTTTGGATGGTTAACCGAGTTATAATATGTTTGAGCAATGATTTTCTTGTCTCATATTTGTGCATATAGTGAAGATAACTTGTGGCATACATTGATTGTGAGATAGTTTGATATGTTTATATTTATTCAGTCCTTATTCAATGCAGAGTATGACCATATTTTTGGATATTTGTGTATGGAAACACTTTAGTGTTGAAAGCATGAGTGTTTTGAGCTTAAGAGTAGAGAATTGTAAGGAAAGTAGTTATTGCCATGAAATTTATTTTTGCCTGATTCTGTTTCATATAATCATTTAATTGGATAGAAAGGATAAATGCATTTGTTTGACATGTTTAAGCTACTAAATAGCCAACCCTGATATATGTTAATTGTTTGTTCTTACCATTTTTTAGCCTAATTGATTCATTTTTTACCATTAGGCTTTAAAGAAAATATATCTTGTCCCGCACCTTAGTCAAAGAGAATAGGTACATGTTGAGTATAATAAAGCTATGATATTAGATAAGTTTGGGGTAGGGTATAAACACCCTACCATGGTATGAGATTGAATAAGTGTGGGGTAGGCTTTTATAAAAACCCTACCTTAGGAAAGAGAAAAGAGAAAGAAGAGAAAAGACAACAGATCCCATGTGATAAAAAGGGGTTGTGTTATGTGAATAAATGGAAATTTTTGGGAAAATTATTTTGTAGAGAATATTCGGATACCATGAATTGTTTACATTTAGTTGTTCTTTTTGGCTCGTTGTTTTTTTCAATTCTTGAACAACCATATTTCTTGTAGCTAAGCCTCATTACAACCTTCGAAATACATTTTGATCTAACCAAATATGTGCATTGTGTAAATTAGATGATTGGCAATAGTTGATGAAGTGGTTTTATAACATGTTGATTATGAGTGATCATTTATAACACTAATTTTTGTGAGCTTTTTGATTCAATAATTTGGTTATTATCTCTTATACTATTTTTAGGATTGAAGTGATTAAACAGAATCATGCCATTCTATCTTAAGTTTTAAATCTATAAGTGAAATTCTATTCTATGGCATGGTTAGAATTAATTGAGAAGTCATTTGTTCTTATGATATTTTGATGGGTTAACCTGAGTTTTTCTTACTTTATAGTTTTATGCTTTCATGAGGACATGAAAAAGTTTAAAGTTTGGTATATTTTGATAATTGGCATTATCATATTTTATTTTTTATTTATTTTTATCTTTTATTGTTATTTTATTATTATCTTTCCAGATATTTCAAGTTTTATTTAATAAATTTGAAAAAGATAAGTATTTGGTTTATATTTTTTAGATAAGTTGAAATCTCTCTTTTCTTTTCTCTCTCTTTCACATTTGTTGGACCCACACTCTCTCACACACATCACTCATTCACTCTCTCACTCACTCTATTCACTTCACACACATCACTCATTTACTCTCTCACTTACTTTATTCATGTGACACACTTTACTCTCTCATCTTCTCACATACATTCACCCTGCTTTAACACCTATAGCTAATTTTTTGCCATTTTTATACACTTTTTGGTGCAACGAACAAGTATCACGTCACATTTAAATTCAAATTTTTCCTTCTTCCGAACCAACGATCACAATAAACCAACCCAACAACACACGCAACTGCCAACAACGCCAATCATCCTTTTTCTCTCCATCAACACCATTTAATACGCTCAATTGACTCCTCTAGATTCTAAAAGAGAGCCCCTTCCACTCCATTTTTTCACCTGCACCTTCATCCGCACAAGTTAAATATTTAATCACCTCCATTATCTCAAGGATCGGGACACAAAAAAAACATACTTCCTTCACACCCTCAATGGACCAAACCAACACCAATCTTTCCTTCTTCATTTTTTTCACCATCCACAAAATTTCAATCACATTCAGAAAGCCCAAGCTCACACACAAACATATCCATTATACACTATCAACCAACACGATTTCCTTCACCTCTCCCATTCCCAGTTATCATCCACTCACCATCGGGTCCCTCCAACACTAGCCACCGCTCCAACATTTCTAGAATATAGTACAAACCAACACAGAGGAGAAGAGAAATAAAAGAAGGAGGAGAAAACAATCGTCGGCACTAGCATCGCTGCCAGTGGGTCAGAGTTTCAAATGTAGATGGGCGACAACGGCATGGTGTCGTGGCATGATTACGAGCCCTGATTCAACGTGAAAAGTGAGAAGTTCGGGTGACGCCGATGGAGGCTCTAACTATGACGGACATCGTCGGTGATGGCTTTCATCGATGAAGCTACTGCATTTCGCGCATTCCACGGGAGGGAAGGAGGATAATGCCGCTGTAGCACTGATGACGCCTTTTGTGGTGGCTAGCGACGTTAATGGGCACTCCGGTGACGAACGGCTTCGTCGACGGTGAACGTGGTACATGTGGTGGTTGTAGCTGTTGTTTGCATCTATGGTAATCTACAGTGGTGCTTGGTGGGGAAACGTCTCACGTTGAGTGAAGGGGAAGAAGAATCCCTTTGGGGTTTTCTGCAAAAGACAAAAGAAAGTGCTTCCTAAACCCATCATTTCTTCGTGCACCCCTTGGTTTCATCTCTTACACCTCCTCATTTTGTATTGGCTTGTTCTTATGCACTACCATATTTTGTTAATCCGCACCCTTGCTAACTTTTATTATTGTTCTAGGCCTGTTTTTGTGTTTACTCGTTGCACCCTTACTTCCATTACACATACTTCACAATGCATCATTCTTTAGTTATTCCCACACTCCATGTTATTTTTCTTTTCTTTTCTTTTTTTCGTTAATTGGACTCATTCATAAATTTTCAAACATGCACAACCTAAAAAAAATATGTTTTAAAAGTAATTATAAAAATAATAATTTTCTTTCTAAGATAATATAAAAAAAATTATAAAATTAAAAATGAAAAATAATTAAATGTGTCTTCAAAGATATGAGTACTTGCGTGATCGTTTGCATCGTCCTAATACTTAATATCTTTCTTTTTTCAAATAATTAAATACATTTCCAAAGGTATGAGTACGTGTGATCGTTCGCATTGTCTTAGTACTTGTTATCTTTTTCTTTTAAATAATTAAATACGTTTTCAAAAACCTGAGTATTTGTGTGATCGTCTGCATCCTCTTGGTACTTGGTCCCTCTCCTTTTTTCGAAAATACTAAAATATGTTACTTCGTCTTTTGTTGTTTGTCCAACCGATCGCGTTGTGTGATAGCTATTTTCAAATAATTCAAAAAATATCAAAAAATATGAAAAATTTCAAAATATAAAAATATCAACATTTTCAAATAAATAGTCTTTCTTAAGAACTACGTGATCCTTGATTCTCCACCGTGAGATATGTAGGAGGAAGGTCAGTCCTTGTCAGGTTCACTTCCAAAAAATTAAATCATTTTCCAAATAGTTTTCCAAATCGTTTCTTTAAAGAACAACGTAACCCTGATTTCTCACTTTAAACGAGAATACATAAGACCAAGGTCAATCCTTGTCGGGACCAAAAAAAAAATTGTTTCTTTTTAGTATTATTTGTCTCATTATTTTTGGGGAAGATTAATGTTTTGAAAACTACATCAATTTTGCATGTTTAATTAAGGGTACCGTCTTTGGGCGAGCGTCGTAGGGTGCTAACACCTTCTCTACACGTAACTGACTCCCAAAACCAAGAAGGGGGAGTTGAATTTGGGTTTATAAAACATTGTTTACTTTTTAAAAACTTAAAACACCTTTTTGTTGAATCAAAATGACCACGAAATCTGAAAGCAAGTATTACAGAGCTATATACTTTTACTTGATTAAAACCAAAAACAACAAATTAGTTTGTTCATGCAATATGATTCAACATATTAAAATATAAAATCAATGAACTAATATTCTAGGAAATTATGTAGAAACACGAAATGCACGAAACTCACTCAAACAACATGCTTTCTCAAGCGGGATAAGTTCCAATCAATATATTCAACTTAGTTATATTACCAAATAATGTGAAAATACATTCACACCTTACAGAGATTGATTTAATTGATTTTATTGAGATTTATATGGTGAACAAGATAAGGGAAAAATGATCACACAATGATTTTTATACTAGTTCACTCAATAGCTGAGCTACATCAAATTTATCAAGACAATCTGAGTCTGATCATGCATTATATCAAAAAATTTATACAATCCCTCCAAGATCCCAATTTTTAATAAAATAAAACATTGTTAGTTTGAAATGGTAATTTAAGCCAAGAAAGGGGGGTTGAATTGGCTATTTAAAACTTTTTCGAAAGCTTAAAACTCTTTCCAATTGAATCAAATAGACTGGAAAGTCAGGATGCAAAAGCAACAAACCAGTCACTTTCAATCGGTCAAAAAATAAAATAGCATAGTAATTTGTTCTTGAGGTATGAAACAATCGATTAAAAAGACAAATCAGTCGACTAAAATACTGAGAATTTATGTAGAGTACAAAATTCACAGATTTAACTCAAACAATAATATTTTACATACAAGACTTGTTCCAATCAATATTTCTAACTATTATACAACCTCAGATTACACAAGAACGCATTAAAACACATCAAAGAGTGGATTACTTGATTTTCTTGAAATTTTAAAGTGATTCAAAGTGAGTGAGATGAGGGAAAGAGAATTGCACAGTTTTTTTTTATATTGGTTCACTCAATCACAAAGCTACATCCAATTTAAAAGGACAACCTAAGCCTGGTTTCCACTATATTCAAAAGTTTTACAAATCAAACACCAAGATTAGACTTTTCAACAATGAACCACAAAAGATTTTTGACTCAGACAAAAATCTAGACAACTACCCTTCAAGAATCAAACTTACAAATCTGAAATCACATCAGACAAAACAACCAGAGGCATAAGAACATCCAAACCTGATGGTGGCTTTCCCTAGCCAACCATATATGTGTTCTTCAAGCTATTCACAAGCCAAAATGCCTCCAAGATCAACAAAGATCTTCATACTTCACGTTGCAGTTATGTATTGTAGAGAGAGTGAGTTTTTCAGAGAAGAATGGCAAGATTTCACGCTGAAAACTCAGAAACTTAGCTCTGCTCTCGAAAACACAACATATATAGTCTGGTTTAAGTGAAATCAGTTGATTGAATTTTTTGTACAATCAACTGATTTCACTTGACTTAGGTGAAATCAGTTGATTGAAAAATAATTTAACCCACTGAATGCATTCATACTAGAAACTATATACTGCAAGCCTTTTAACTTATTAAAACCCATTTTAACATATTAAAAGAGACACACCAAGACTAATAAGACATCTAACCTATGTCATATAGCCTACCAACATGATATAACACCAAAACATTACATTTAACGTATTATTTTCAAATTTAACACACTAAAAACTTAATCTTCAAGTGGATGCTCATAAATCTTCATCAACCACATGTGATCTTCATTTTGTTGGCTTTATCAATTCTTTGCTTCAAGCTTGCTTATGCCAACCAAAACAAAAAGATTCTTGAATCGCACAAGAATTTTATCCCCAACATTTTAAGAATCCCACTTACACACCTGGAGTCACACTAGGAACAATACAAAAGCACAAGAATTACCAAACTTGATGGAGGCTCTCCCTAACCAACTAAACACATGTTCTTTTAGCTTTAACCAAGAAAAAATACTTCCAAGATCAACTAAGATCTTCAATCAACTACTGCAAATTGTGTAATCTAGAGAGAGAGAGAGAGAAAGTTTTCCAAATTCGTATTATTATTTTTTGCGCTCAGAAATCTCAAGTTATTATCCATCTCTCTGGAAACCAGCTTATATAGCTTGGTCATAAGTGAATTCAGCAAGTTGATTTGTTCGTACAATCTGTTGATTTCACCTTACTTAAGTGAAATCAATCGATTAAATAACAATTCAACTGATTGATACATTCATACCAAAATTATATGCAACAAGCCTTTTAACATGTTAAAAATACTTTTAACAGATTAAAAGGGTCACACCCAAGACAAAATGATATCTAATCTATGTCATAAGTACGAATACAATACAAACAACAAACTCTGTGATCTTCAATTTAATTCAAGATTTAACAGATCCTTAACTTGATCATCAATGCATATGATTTCATATTTGTGGGTCTCTAATTATTGTGTTATGAATTGTAAGAGTTGTAAAGTGTTTCATAAGTCTCTTGGGAATGATACTTGGACTTTCCACTTTATTACTTATACGATTCGGTACACTTGTCAGTCCCATAACAATAAGATATATTGAATGAAGTGCACCACGGAGAGTTTAAGAAGTTACATCCAATCCCAACCAAGAAGAAGTTAGTTTCTCATAATGATCTTACTAATATAATCCTAAGCTCTCTATTTAGTTTGTCTCTAACATGATATGCAAAATCAACATACAAATAATAAATGTTTCCTCCCTAGGTGGATTTTCTTCTATGCTTGAGCATTCAACTTGGTGATCAACAATGGAGTTTTCCTTTCTAGGTGGCTTTTCTTTTAAAGCTCAAAGTCCATCATGGAGCTTGAGGTTTCCTTGAAGTGAATATTTCTTCATGTTTGCCATAGGGTTAGAATCGTTGCTCAGCCATAGTGCTCATATTTTGAATCTTTCTAAACCGACTTACATGACTCAATGTCCAATTTGGGGCTTAGCACCATCTTTCAATTTCCTTCATTTTACTTGCAAAAACATCACAAACATATTAATTTCCACTTTTTATAAATTTTCTTCTCATTTTTTGATCAAAGGAAATGGGGTTGTTTTGATAAGATTTATGTTAAATGTATACAAGACAGGTGTCTAAATGATATGCAATTTTACTTAAACTAGACATTCATTACTAAGCCAAGAACAAAGATAATCCTCTATTTACTGAAATAAAATTCAATATATGACTAAATGTGTTTACATTAGGTTTTTGTACGTCTATATATAGGTACATAAATTTAAGAAAACCAAAAAACCCTAAAAGAAAGCCCAAGCCCAAAATCATCAAAACATAAACTATTTTTAAAAAGAATGCCCAAGGCCTAAAAGGACAAAAACATAAACAAATTTATAAATGAAAGCCCAAAGCCCAAAGCTTAATAACATAGAAACATAAACTAATTTTCCTAAGAACTATTCTTCATTCCTTCACGTACTTTGAATGCCAAATGCTTCTCCTCAAGTTCTTATTTATGGAGTCATGGGATAGTCCTCTATCATACCCTTATTCTTGAAGCAAAGTTGTCCTCAACTCCATACGTTGCTTTGTTTATGCTTAACAACATAAAGAATTTGTTTAATAAATTCTACCATTTGAAAATTCATTCTCCTTATGTTTGGTAGTGTTAGAAGTAGTTTCCTCCTTAAATTTCTACTTATCCTTCCATGAACTAGATGGTTTCTTAAGTAGGTCCCTGTGGGTGATTTATGTAGTAGCTCCCTCATTCTTAGATTTTTCCTTATCGTGTCCTTTCTTGCCTTGGAAATGGACAAACAAGCTAACTCATGTGCAACTATTTCTATGTTTTTGTCCAAACTAAAAAAACGACTTTGTTGTTGCCTTTTCCGTCATCCTTTCTTCCTTCCATTATTGTTCCCATTGATCCTTGATGAATAAACTTTCCTAGGTAATATCATTCTTTCTTCACCTATAGTTGGTGCCACTGATTCTTGATGAACAATTCTTCCATAGGCAACAAAATAAAACAAGTTGAATTAGTACTTCCTTTCAATGAAAAACTAGGATGCTCTTTTCTTTCTTTTTCATTTTCTCTCTTTTTATTCTACTATCTTTCTTTTACTTCCTTTTCTCTCTTTTCTTTCTCTTATTTTTCTCTATTTTCTCCCTATTCTCTCTTTTTATTTCATTTTCTTTCTCTGTTCTTCCTCCCTATTCTTTCTTTTCTCTTTTTCTCTCTTTTCTTTCTCTTCCTCTATGTTCTCTCTCTTCTCTCTCTCTCTCTCTCTCTCTCTCTTCTTTCTCTTCTCTTCCTCTCTTTTCTTGTCTTCTTTTTGTCTCTCTCTTCTTTCTCTTATCTTTCTCTTATTTCTTTTGCTTTCTATTTTATAAATGCTTCCTTTTCTTTTGCTCGCTTTAATTTCTGCTCTTGTCTTCTTTCCAACACATCTAACTTTTTCAAAGTCCTTTCTTCCTCTTCTTTAAAGTATAGAATGTAGTTGTTGAGGTCTTAATTGGTTATGGAAGTTGTATTCAAATTAGGACATTGATGAGTTTCATGATGATATCCTTCATATTTAGTGTATCTTAGAACACTTGTCCTACCCATTGGCAAAGATTCTATATCATGCTTGTTCATTCTTCTAAGCTCACAAAATTTACCATTTGGATGTACTATGCGTGACACAATTTGATGGACTTCTTCCTCCAAGACCACACAAACACTAGGTGTATCTCTTCGTGTAATTGTCTTAGTACTTTTAATTCCTCTAACCAAATGATCTTTGTGAGGAATAGGATAGGTTAAATCATATGTTAAACAACTCCTAGAAGAATGCCTCTGCAAAAACATTTTGCATTGCTCAAAATTGATAGCTCTTGCAAGAAAGGTTAATTAAACAAAATAAAATATATTTAGGACCTCACCACTTTTCTAAGTGCTTCACTCAAATTCCATTTGTGTATCACACTTATAAGGCTTTTCCTGAAAGTACTCTCTTGCCTTTCCTCCACTCAAATTCCCATTAGCGTTTGGCAAAGAAATTCAATAGCTTAAGCAAAGAGTAAACAAAGATTGTAAAAAAGGTTACGAGATCCAAATCTTGACTCCAAAGGTCAAAGAAAATCCAAAAATCTAGACAAAACTTTTAAAAGACATAAAACAATGAATTTACAAAAAATAATATGACTACCAAAAAGTGTTAAATGAGACAATGGATAGACTTTAAAAGAAAGAGTGATTATAATTGAATATACCAATAAACCACAAAAAATGTAGAAAAAAACTTAAATTTATTTTTTTTGCTCTTGGATCCTTATTTTTGCTTTTTTTTTTCTTTCAATATATAAATATTTGTTTCCTTTTGACTTGCATCCACTATTCCTCCTTTTCTTTTGAATTTTGCAATTCCACACACAAACAAAGACAACTAAACAGATTGTCCTTCAAACACCAAAACTCATGCAAAATCAAAGTAAACAATAAATTGGGAATACAACTAATAGATAAACATAAAAATAGACAATTTCCATGAATAAAATGTAGAAACCTACAATTTAAATGAAAATCACGAAAAATTAAAAACTTAAGGGTTTTACTCCTTATAAAATTCTAAAAATAATGAACGGAATAGAATTTCAAAACAAATAAAAAACACAAGCATTCAAAATTAAATTTGTTTAGGTTTTCTTTATATGACAGAAAATTTAAGATAGAAGAGAAAATTCAAACCAGAACTTTGTTATAGATACTAGATGATAAGATCATATCTAGGAAAGAGTACAATCGTTTTCAAATTTGAATCCTCAAGAAGTATAACAAAAATAAATTATAGAAGAACGCGAAAAAAGATTAGAATGGGGGATGCCACAATCTAGTAGATTGATAAGTGAAGTGAAGATTTGCCACAAAGATGTTTAACTTTGATAAGAAATAGAGTTCTAATACAAGAACCAAGAGAATCCTCTCTCAAAGAATGCAAATGCATATAATATGAATCAAAAGTGTCTACAAATGTCTTTGGTGCCTCTATATATAGGCACAAATGTTTAAGCAACCTAAAAAACCCTAAAAGAAATCCCAAAGATATGGGGCACAAAATAACATGAAAATTAAAAATAAAAATGAATTGTTCTCCCACCGAACTTACAAAATTAAAATAAATTACAGATGCTTTAAATGCTTAAAATTTATTCTATATTTATGTTTCAAGTCATGATCTTCATGTCTTCATTTACTTTGAAATGCAAAGGCTCATGCTCAAGTTATTATTGTATTGAATTAAGAGACAATCCTTTATCATACCACTTGTAATGTTCATATTCTTGAGGATTCAAATTCAAAAACGATTGTACTCTTTCTTGGATAGGATCGTATCAAGATAGATGATGGAGGTGGTGATGAAAGTGGTACACTTGGGTTCCCCTTTCTTGATTAAAAAAAAGTGATTTTGTTGTTGTTCCAAATTTCATATCATGCAATCAAATTTATTCAAATTCTTGTTGGTACAATGTGATTCTAAAAGGAAATGAATAAAATATGTAGACAATTAAATATTTTCGTGTAGATCACACACAAAACTTATACTAGGTTATGTCCTCTCACTTATGCAATGCACTCAAGATATTAACTAATCAAATATCCCAATTTGATCACAACATGAGTACAAGCTCTCTAGACACTATAAGTATCTACCCTCCAAGATTTACAAGTATCAACATATCTAGGTATTACGAGTATCAACCTCTCCAAGTATCACCTTTTTAACCCCCTCTGAGATTAAAACTCTCAAATGGAGTAATGAGAAACACTCCTAAAGTAAGATAGTACATTTAAAGTGCACAAGCTAAAACTTCATTATATGAAGAATATTACAACAATCAATCACTTAACCCAATTTTATCTCACTATATGAAGAATATTACAACATCATCATCTTATTGTTCAACTTTGCATCCTATATATAGGTGTTGAAATTATAAGTATTAAGGATTTGAGTTTGCATAGCTTCATAAATATATCCTTGATTTCTCTTTATGGAATGACTTCAAATATTCTTCAATGTAATTCTTCAAGTCTTCAAATATCTCTTGTTCAAACTCTTTAATTGTTTTATTCTCTTTCTTACTTTAGCACGATCTTTTCTATTTGATCTTCTCTCCAACATTCAATATTTTCTTGCTTAAGGAATCTTTGTGCAGTGTTCTTTTGAAATAACTTGTTAGAATTACAACAACTATTGATTGTAATCAAGATCAATTTAATCATGATTCACATAGATCAATTACAATATATGTTTCGTTCCCAATATGGCCAAGATAACCTGATCAAAAATGAAAACAAATATTCCTTCTAGATCCTCCTTGATCAAAGCTTTCTCTTGCCTCCAATACCTCGATTCTCTCTCACTACTCTTATCATCTTTCTTTCTCTCTCGTTCCCCTTTTCTTTCTCCCCTCTTTCTTTTCCTCCACTTCTACAAGTTTATAGATGTTTTTCTTATAGTCTCTCCCCTTCAGCTCGTTAGGCAACTTCCACATCTATCTTTCTGTTCCAGCACTCCCAACGACTCCTAAAAATCTCGAGAGGTCACCCTACCGCCTGATCATGAACTTACTCTAGTTTCTACGCAGATTAGGTTTTGGTGCATACACGAAGTTGTGGGCCTAATTTGGCCCAAATGGGTCAAGTCTTATCAGGGTCAAGTCTGACCAAGTCATAGGGTCAAGTCTTATAAGGTCGACATCCGACCTTGAGCGATGGAAAATACAATATATATTTTAAACTTCGTACCTCTTTTTAATGATTTGATTTCTAGTAATCAAATGTAAATATTTCTTTCAATTAAACTAAATATTCAACTAGTAATTGAAAGAAATAAATTATTTATAATGCTCATGATGTATCAAGCATGTCTAATGATTGTAGTCATCTGGTGCTTTTATTCATCTAATGGCTTGTTTGATGACTTGTCTGGTGAATGTGACTAGTCTTGTCAACACAAGTTATCTACTTAAAAACTAAGAAAACAAATTACTAGGAATATTATCCAAACATCGATAACTAAAATGCTTACACATGTCTTTTTTTTGTTTGTTTTTTGGGAAATTACGACTGAACCCTTTGTTTTGGTGTATAAATTTTTTCAAGAATAGAGCTAATGGTTTTCCCGTTATTTTTGGATTGGGGCGAACACTGCAGATGATTTGATTGTCTTTCTTTTCAAACCCAGACACTTTGTGAGAAGCTTCTACCACCATCGAAGGTTAATAAATTATTCAAGTTTCATATTGAATTATCCTTCTATGTATTTGGATCTCTCTTGGTTTTGTTTTTGAAGCCCTACACACAAGTCATATTAGGTCATATTCATTTTTCTTTTCCGTACACCATTATTGTTTAATGGTTTAATGTTTGAGCATATTTTATTGAGTTGATATTATTGTTCTTCATCTCCATGCTCCATTGTTGTTGTTTGATGGTTATCTGTTTGACTGTTTTGTTTTTTATTTGATGAAAGTTTCATTTTGACGGCATTGTTGTTTAATGGTTTAATGTTTGAGCATTTTTATTGAGTTGATATTATTGTTCTTCATCTCCATGCTCCATTGTTGTTGTTTGATGGTTACCTATTTGATGGTTTTGTTTTTTATTTGATGAAAGTTGCATTTTGACGGTATATTTGTATAATGTTCATATACTACATTTTTTTTTTATTTTTTTTTTTTTCAGAGATGTTTGAAATATTATTTTGGTTTTTTATGATTGTGTATTATTTGATCTTTGGTATTATTAGTTTGTGAAGTTTACATGTTGATTGTTCTTTAGGTATTAACCAATCTAAATGTTTTTGTGATGATTCAAATTTTTGTCCTGTTGTGGCAGAAAGTTGCAATGGCCAAGAAGTTGGAGATGATTAAAGATATCGATGGTAAAAGGGAGACGCTAAAGCTCGGTGTCCAAGTAGTTGATCATTGGTATGTTCAAACCCGTGATTCAAATCTTCAATTGGAGATTATTTTGATGGATTAAAAGGTAAATACTTCAAATAGTGTGTTTAATTTTTTTTTATCTAACTTTTAATTTTTAATTTGTTGTTATTTTTAGTAATGTTTTGTAGGGGGACAAGATATATTACATAGTTAAAAGGAAGAATTTGATTTGTGGTATAGCAAGTTCAATGAGGGTGAAACATATATCATGCATAATTTCTAGATACTAAAAAATGTAGAGCAATATAGAGCACATGAGCACCCTTTCAAGTTATTGTTTATTGGTGCCACTTTTGTGAAATCAAAACCTATTGCCCAATTTCCAAAGAAAGTCTATGCTTTTCAAAGTATAAAGGAAATTATAGGTGGAAATTTCTATTTGGATTTTCTAATTGGTATGACATATATGTTTACTATATTTATTTCAATGAAAAGTTATTCTATAATATTTTTGATAAGTTTGTGTTTTGTATGTGTGATATTGAGATTGATTAGCATGTCAACTCCAGATTTGCAAAGAAAAATGATTGAGGTGATTTTTTTTTTATATATTGCATATACTTCATTATTGAGTTTAAATGTGTTTTTACTTTTTATTGTTTATAGGCAGGTGAAGATGATTCAAAGTGCTTTCTTGATGATTTAGATGTAATATTAGGTTGTACTCTTGCACTCAAAGTCTGAACTTAACCAAAAACTAAGTGTGCCTCTGTAATTAAAGTTTCTAACGTTTCAAAAATAGTGGCACACCTTAAAAGTCTCATACATCCAATACAAGTAATAAATAATTTATAAAATATTCTTATTTTAAAATGGAAATTTAAAAAATTAACTTTATGTGACTTTATTGTTATAGATTGGTGACGTAGTAATTTAATTTCCACTTCACGCTTTGTTTTTTTTGAAATTATAATGAATTAGCAAATGATCATGGTGTTTATATTTTTATGCAGATGAGTTTAAGTGCAACCATTGATAATAACCCCAATGATGATGTAATTGGAACTCCAACAAGGAGATTTTTGGTGAGCAGTGAAAATTGCGATGATTCTTCCTAGGACATGGATTTTGTTGAACTATCAACTACCAAGATCAAGAAAACTACAAAGAAGGAGAAAAATTAAGTAAACTATTAAGTTGTAACGTAATTAATTTTGCTTAGTTGAAACGTTGACCACTTTTGTTTCATATATATATATATATATATTGTAAATTTGTTAATGATATATTGTCTTTGACTTTGTGTATTATGATATGGAAAGTGTTCCTAAAATTAGTGTTATTTACATAACATTATTATTTGTGTTAATGGATGATAAAACAATATGTTATACGAGGATTTGATTTCACAGAAAAAATGGATCATTAAAGGACCAAAAAATCCAATCTGATTTTAATTTAATGGTAAATTTGGTTATTCAAAATAAAGCATTTATATAATAGAATGTACAAGTTATAGAAAATGTAATTGTTTAAATTTTAATATTGAAGTCATGTATGCAAAATAATAATCTAATTTGGATTTATTGACAAATGTACAAACTACATTTAGTACAATGTTGTGGTATTTAATATAATAAATGTAAGTAATTACTTAAGGACTTTCCAAATATTATCATGACTTTATGTACATACATTTTTCTTTTAGAATGCAACTAAAGGAAGTTAAAGGTACTCCCTTAAAATACCTGGCATGAAACATTTTGATATAATAATTATAACTAATTATTTAACATCTTTTCAAATACTACTCCAATTTTAAATAAACATACATAGTTGATAGTACAAGAAAATGCATTTAAAGGTAATTATCACATTACTTCCCAGATAGTATCTTAGAAAACGTATTTAAAGGATGTCCAAATATAAGTATATAGTACATAACTTATGAAATTTAAATTTGTAAAACATGAATAATCGTTGAACGATTTTCATCTACACCTAACCTGACTTTGTTTCCAGCTTTTAATTTATTCTTAGAGTAGAACTACTTCTATCCACGAGTTAAATAGCATTCTAATCGTGATCTCGAACACCATCTTATTGAACACGACTAGGAGCAACCATTAGCATTACTAAGGTAATGGCTTTTGCACTTCCTTGTACTAAGGTAATCTCTACTATAGTAAATTGGGCATCCAAGTACTGAAAACCACATTTGGATTCTGTAAAATGCTATGCAAAATGCTTAAACAAAATATATTGTTAGTTTAATTATACATACCAGTCATGAACATCGAAAATCATATCCAATTAGCGTTTTGTCCATTAAGTAGTAGAATAGACTTTCATCATCATTGTTTTGAATGGTTTCATCAAAGGTGTTACTTGATGGACCCAAGTAACTTATTTCATTCCTAATCAAATTAAATATCCTCACGAGGAATTTGTAATGCAGGGGCTGAAGACGCTATGAAAGGTATTCATTAATATGTCTACACTAACACATATTTTATATTCATGTAATATATAATCTTTAGCTACAATGTTATGACACATACACATCAATTTGATAATAAGCAATCTTAACAATCTGGAAACAAAAATACTTTTACAACTTCAGGGAATGAAACTATCATCCACTCAAATGAAAGATAAGACATCTACTAATTATATCAGTTCTTTATTATGTTATTACTAATTTAAATTTTGTTTACTAAATAAACAATACACTTTCATTAAGTTATATTAAAAGAATTATTGGTTTTATGTTTTCTACAATGAAACTGTTTCCTAATACTAATTCATATTCTAACATTTTTCAGCAATGACAACAAGATTGATATAGAAATTTTTAAGAAGTTAAAAAAAGGTTAGATGAATTCAATGTTCATGCAAAATCATTTCGAGTTGCTAGAGATCGATACAAAGAGCAACCATTTCCTGATCTTAAGTTGAGGCTTATTGCTGATAGGACTAAGGATAGAAGGTTATACAATATGCCTAACGTTTTTGAAGTAGCAACCCTAATAGTTGGTGATGTTTATAGTGCTTCTCCGAGAGATTTCATAATGAAAAATAGAAGTGGGAAATTGCAAAGAATTATCGAATTGCACACCAGCTACCTGGGATATCAATATCCTTTACTATTTCCATATGGAGAAGATTGTTAAAGACACGATGTTAGTCAACAAGAGAAATCTTCTCACAATAAGGGGATGATTCTATTTTAGGATTCAGACAAGAGAATTAGAAGCACAAATAATATTAAGATCTAGGAGACTGTTCCAACAACCAATCAAAGCTTAGAGTGGACAAGTATGATAACCTCTATCAGGAAAAATCTAGCACACAAGACAAAGTATCTAGCAATAAAAAAGAGTTATACTACCTTTAGTTTTTGTTGATGGCACACGATTTATGGATCAATGATATTTTGATGAAATGACAATTTACAATCATGTTGGTTTCTCGAATTTGTTTGTAACATTTACATGCAATCCAAAATGGCCTGAAATACGAAGACTGCTATTACAAGAAAATTTAACTGCATCTGATATACCAAACTTAATTGCAAGGGTGTTCTGAATCAAATTTGATCAAACATTACAAAGAATCATTTGTTGAGCAGGGTTATTGCATGTAAACATTTATTTCTAGAGAAATTTACCATATAAATATATTATTATTTTCTGTCATAATAACTTCAATTATTCTACAATGCAAACATGTATATTATCGAATTCCAAAAGCATGGTCTACCTCATGCGCATCTGCTACTTTTTTGCACCACAATAGCAAATACTCAGCTACAAATGACATTGATAGAGTAAAATCAGTTGAAATAGCATTTCCAATACAAAATTTGAAACTACATCACCATGTCAAGGAACATCCGATTCATGGTCCCTGTGGAGTAGTAAACAAATCCTTTCCTTGCATGAAGAATGGTAAATGCTCATGCTTTTATCCTAAAAAATATCAAAGCATTACAACTATTTTAGAAGATGGATTCCTAACTACCATAGAAGAGACAATGAAATGTGTTGTCAAGAATCATATTTCTTTAGATAATCGTGGTGTCGTATAATCCTAAATTATTACTTAAATATGAAGGTCATATAAATGTTGAATGCTGCAAAAGAAGTACTTCAACCAAGTATTTATTCAAATACATCAACAAGGGTTATGACATGATAACAATTGCTATAGATAATAATAGCAATGAATGTTCTATTTTACCACAACCAGTGGATGAAATCAAATAATATCTTGATTGCAAATATATATCGCCATGTGAAGCATGTTGAAGAATCTTTTCATTTCTGATTCATGGCCAAAATCCAATTGTAGAAAGATTATTTTTCCATCTTCGTGGAGATAAATCAGTCTACTTTAAAGATGATAAATATATTGACGATATCACAGGGAAACCAATTGTTGAAGAGTCCATGTTCATAAGTTGGATGGAATGTAACAAAAACTACGAATGTGCTAGAATTTTGATATATACAAAGATTGTATCAAAGTTTACATGTAAAGAAAGATAGATGTTGGAAACCCGAAAAATGGGAAACACAATTGGAAGACTCATTTGTGTGCCACCAACCACAGGAGAACTTTTCTATCTAAGGAGAATGTTAACAGTAGGAAAATGGCCATTGCGCTATAAGCATATCAGGATAGTAGCCAATATTTTGTATCCTACATTTATATAAGCTTGTGAAGCTTTAGGATTTTTAGCAGATGATAACAAATATGTAGAAGCCATCAAAGAAGCAAAAGATTGGGGTAGTGGTACTTATCTAAGAAAAAATTTTGTTACAATCATGTTATCTAACATTGTCAACAAACCACACTAACTACGGGAAAAAACTTGGAATTGGTTGTCTGATGAAATACTATACATGAAAAGAATAAAAGCTACAAATCCAGGTACATTAAATATAATTCTGCCACTTTATGTAAACTTGTATGCATGCAGAACTTCAATTAACCAACGATATCTTGGGAAATTTAACATTACTACAAATAGAAGAGTTTCTACAAAGAAATAGAAGAAACTTAAGACAATTTCCATCAATGTCTATTCCACATGGTTTTGTTATAGCTCAATGCTGAATTAGATTTATATACTCTGAACTAGATTATAATGTTATGGATGAACAAAATTTATTTCATAAATATTATAATTCCATGACAGGTACACAATTCTTATCTAAATTTATGTACAAAACTTTGAACTAAACATATGCAGTATTAGATTAGAATTAAAATTGAACAGGTGAACAAAAGAAGATATTTAAAATAGTTAACCAGGTTGTTATTAAAAATATAGAAGGAATGTTCTTTTTGTGTGGCTATGGAGGAACAAGAAAAACTTTCATATGGAGTATTCTATCTTCAACATTACATTCAAAGGGAAAAGTTTTACTAACAGTAGCATCAAGTGGTATAACATCTTTTTTGTTGCCCAGAGGAAGAACAACGCATTTAAATTCAAAATTCCAATTAGAACAATTGACAATTGAATTTGCAAAACAAAATAGGGATCTAAAGTGGCACAATTGTTAAAAGTAGTTGATTTGGTCATTTGGGATGAAGCTTCAATTGCACACAAATTCTATTTTGAGGATTTAGACAAAACTCTAAATGACATAGTGAAATAGCATAGAAAATCGACTTTAGTCTTTGAAGGAAAGCTTATAGTGTTTGGAGGTGATTTTAGACAGATACTACCTGTAATTCCTAGAGGTACTCGATCATACATTGTTCATGAAACAAACAATGCATCATACTTATGGGACTACTGTCAAGTATTGACATTGACCAAGAACATGAGACTATTACGTCTAGGTTTACAAACAACTACAACATCAGAAATTCAACAGTTCTTTGATTCTTTGATTGGATAGTGAAACTTGCTGATGATATGTTATGTGAACCATATAATGGTGTAGTTGATATTGAAATACCACCAAAAATTTTGATTTCTAAATTTAATGATCTAATCCAAGCAATAGTATCAAGCACATATCCTGAGCTACTGGAAAACTATAGCAACGGTAATTTCTTGTAGAGCAGATCAATATTGGCTACTAGAATCGAGACATTTGAAGAAATCAATGAATACATATTATCCTTAGTTTCTGGTAAATAAGTTTATATGTTTTGACATTTCATATATATTCTACATGTGTTACATGTCCAATAACTATTATCAATAATAATATGTAGGAGAAGAGAAAGAATATGCAAATTCAATTGATAAATCTGTGAATTAAATAAATGATGATTATGAAGTCATTATTCTAGAATTTCTAAAGTCATTGACAACTTCAGGAATACCCAGTAATAAAATAAAACTAATATTCGAAGCACTTATAATGTTTCTTAGAAACTTAGATCAAGTATAGGGTTTGTGTAACGGAAGCAGATGTAATAGGAGCAAGGAATATTACTAGAAACAAACATGGAAATGAGGTCTATATTCCACATATGTCTATGTCACCATCCCAATATCCATGGCCATTCAAGGTTATAAGAAGATAATTTCCTATTATGTTATCTTATGTCATGACTATAAACAAATCTCAAGGTCAATCCTTATGTTCTATTGGGTTGTACTTGCCAAAATCGGTGTGTATCCATGGTCAATTTGTTTAAAGGGTTCAGAGTAAATAAAGATTAAAAATCACAATCCATGATAATGACAAAAGACCACTGACTTCTACAACAAATGTTGTATTCAAAGAAGTCTTCTAAAATATATAATAGATAACAAATTTGTTAACTTTGCTATTTTAAATTGTGATGATTATATAATATTTGTGCTTTTTTGTATTCATTTTAAATAAAATACAATCAATAGCCATGGACTTAAGGGCATGTTTAAGCTATGTAAATTAGCTTCTACAAAAAATGAACGAAACAAGTTCGGTATAAAGAACTATCCAAAGTAGACTCAACTATAGAGATATTGAAACAAAGTTCTCAAACATGATAATTGTCTTTCGGTCAATTAACTACCCAATGAGCAACATATTGAAATGAACAATAAAAATCATAACAAATTAAAGTATACTTTGTTGTGAAATCATAACTGGAAACAATATGAGATTAGCACAAATTGAAATACAAATTGCAGTAAAAAAAATCTTACCAATAAAATAACGTAAATCTTCATTTTTCTTCTTTTCTGATTCAGATCATTATCATACACAATGTCTAATATATTCTTAGCAAAAGAAAGTTGGCTTATCATTTAAAACAATACCAACCATCACCCCAACTAACAGACTAATAATATTATGGGATCAACTCACACATATGCTTTTTCTTTCCACACCACCATAAATTCAATTTATACAATGTTTTCATTTATACATTAAGGAATTGAACTATAACTTTTTTTTCCGAATACTGGGTCTGCTTTCACAAAATCAGTTTAGTCAGCCCATATTGAAACACTAATACTTTGAAAACCCCCCAAATATGTACCTTAACTTATAATTACATGTTAATTATGGATGTCACCATAAACAATTTATAAATACGATAAAAAAAAAATGTAAGGTTATAATAATATAAGAACGAAGTATTTATATTTTCATATATAATTCTACATACCAATATATGGTAATATTGAAGATATTTCATAAATACCCAAAATGTTGTTAAAATTAGATATATTTATTAGTTTTAAAGCAATTGAACACAATAACTAATACATGTCAACATATTTATAATTTAACACATAGTTTCAAATTGATTAAGGTATTCATCTTTATATAACCAAAGTAAAAAAAATTAACCATTATAATAGATCAATTATGATTTTTTCATAAATGTATGAATACATAATTTTGAAACCAACAATCAAAGACGTAAATTATATTGTAATTCATAAGCTTTTCTTATTTGAATTTTAATTCATATCCAAAACAATTACAAACATTGTTAAATGGTCAATCAACCATAAAAAAATTTGAACTAATCTATCATGCATTATTTTCATGGTAGAAAGATGTCAAATTTGATAATAATTTTTTTGGTTAAATTACTCTTTTGGTCCCTCTATTTGTCATGAAATTTCAGTTTGGTCCTCAAGTTTTTCGTTGTCTAAATTTGGTCCTCAAGCTTTTCATATATAACAAAGTGAACTGAAAACAAAAATGAATTGTCTATGACTGTTTTCTTGAACCAAAATAATACCATAATCGTCATAAACCTAAACAGAAAAGATAGAAACATTAAATTAATACATCCCCAGAAAATAACAAAACATTCTTCACAACATCTACAAAATGAAAAACGTTCTAAACTTTTTGAACTCTAACTAAATTGTCTTCATCTTTGTCAACCTCCAACTTTATGGAATCACCAATGGCTAAATTATTGTCATTGACGAATGTTTTCCATCCACAACTGAGATAACATTTTGTTGGAGTTCTTCGAGACCATCTGTTTGTGCATGGCCAATACATTGCATTGTCGTTACATAGAATAGAGTTCTTCCTTGACTTCAACAATGTAGTAGGAATGAAATAAGCATTAAGATTCTAAAATTAACATTAAATACGTCAATTAACAAATTAAAAAAAAGACAAATGACAATGTTCTCAATGCAAGGAAGATATACAAATACCTGGGACGATCCAACAACACCATAATAACTCAAACTTTTAACCAATGAAAGATCACCCTGTTGCTCAACAGGGTCGGCAGGAATTTTCTCAATACTAGAAAAAGAACTGATATCTACATAATAATTGATCTCCATACCTTCTAAAGAAAACACCTTATACAAGAAAACATTCTTCGAAACATAGTTCAGATGCAAATACATTTCATCCTTCAAATTATAGTACTTAATTATTTTTGGAACAACACCACTTAAATGAATTATACCAGTCGGTTTTACATTAAAGTTAAGCTTAAAACTTTTAAAATAAGTATCAATCAATTCCATCTCCTGACCATAAACAATCTTCTTCTCCCAGAATACGGGAAAAATGCATCTAATCGAATAATAGATTGTATTAACGAAAGTAAAGACTATTAGATTCAATGTATGAAAAGATACGTTAAATCAAACAATAATTAGTAAGTATTTGAATCTAACCTATGAATGACATAACTTCACCCTAAGAAATGACATAAACCTAGACCATACTGAATTTTCCTCTACAACAACCTCATTTTCGAACCCTAGATATTAGATCTTAGCCCACGCTGTATAAACAATTCTTAATCAAAAATACTTGTCCCACAAAACAAACTGCAAACATAATGTAGGTCATCCAATTGATAGAATTCCTCAAAATCACATGATATTTGGAACATTCCTTTTTTAATTATGCGCTCCTCAAACTCTATATTAAAAACATTTCCCATTGGGTTTGTGGTTGATCATGTTGTAACTGTTTCACCACAATATCTTACTAGATACGCGAGGTGGTTAAAATCGTGGTCCCGAGATTAGTGTAGGGTGTGTTAAGCATTGTTGGGTCGCGTTCCCTGTTGGGTGACGTAGGTACATTCCTCCCCTCAATATTAAGAGTACGATGAAAGGGTTGTCGCTTCTAGTGGTGGCCAATTTAGGGCGAATTGGGTTTTGTTGCTGGTGTTGTCGCCCTGGGTAGGCTCGAGGATGTGTTTCATTGTTCGGCAGGCTCGATGAGGTGCTGTCGTGTTGGGCAGGCTCGAGAATGTGTTGCCACGTTGGGCAAGCTCGAAGAGGTGCTGGCGTGCTGGGTAGAACCGAGGAGGTGCTACCGTGTTGGGCAGGCTCGAGGCGGTGCTGGCATGTTGGGTAGGCTCAAGGAGGTGTTCCCGTGTTGGGCAAGCTCGAAGGGATGTTGCCGCAACGGTAGGCGTCTTTGTTAACTATAGCACATTTATGAGGTGTTTTGCTACAATGACGACATATCTTGTCGTTTCATGATCGTGTGCCACGTGGCAATATTACAATAGTTTGTACTTCAAAGGGTAGTGAAACGTTATAGGCCTTTTTGGCTAGGGCTTAAAAATGGTTGTTTCGATATTTGAAATTGTATTTTATAGTATTGACACTTCGGTTTCTTCTTCCTCATACTAGTTCGCATTTTGGTTTCCCGTTATTTTGTTTTCCACTTGTTCATTGCGTTTGTTCTGCTCTCTTGCTTCGGTAGGTATGTCTTCTTCTTCCTCTTCATCTACTAGCCTTCATTTTGCGCATCGTCGTGAATGTTTGACGGCGACACGAGGCGTTCCTCCTATTGTAGGGGGTTCTCCTTTTGTTGCCACCTGAGAGAGGATTCTTGAATAGTCTCTCTTCATCGCACCTCCTACGGTTACCATTGGTGCTTAGGAGAAGAAAACTTGTTAAAGGAAGGGGTTGGTTCCACTGGGGGTTCATCTAAGGGGCTAGTTCTTGAGGTTCAAAAGGGTCACTTTCCCCAAATCGTAGACCCCTAGTATACCTGGATTTTGGATGAGGTGGCCTCTCATGTGTTTGAGTAGGTGAAACTCTCCAAGTTGATGCCAACTTTTAAATTTTTCCCTGAGTGGTTGATCACCCTGCCTTGTTCCCAGGGTGATGGTGTGTTTTCTCGTTTCTATGAAGTGGATGTGGTTGGTACCTATGTGTACAAATTTTTTCAGGACTTCGATGTGTCATTCCCCTTGTCTGTGTTTAAGGCCGATGTTATGAGCACGATATCTGTGGCGCCGAGTCAATTGCACCCTAATAGTTGGGGTTTCACCAAGGGATTTGAGATAATGTGTGAACACCTTGGTTTGACCCGCACACCAAACATGTTCAAATATTTTTATCATTTGAAACACGGGGCAAAATTTGGCTGGGTTTTGCTAAACGGTTTTCCCAAGGTTGGTCCTCTTTTCACCGTGTATTCCTAGTCTTTTAAAAATTTCAAGGGAAAGTTATTTAAGTTGAAGGTTGCCTCTCCCGAGTCTGCCACTCAATATTTCCTTCACTTGGGTACACTAGAGCCTCGATTTTCGATGTGGTGGTCACGTACTGGTAGATTCACCTTGGTGTTGGATGACTTGTTGAGTGTCGAGTAAACTAGGGGGTTGAGCTAATCGGGCAACTTCCCTGGCCCATGGAAGTCAAGCAATTATTGTATGTTCTTTACGCTTAGGACCCTAGCGCATATTTTGAGCGTAAGGCTTGTGGTTGGGTTGTGACTAGGTTTGATGTTATGCTTGTGGTTTATGTGCTGATTTTGGGTTTATGTGTTTGTGCAGAGGTCATGTCGTCAAGGGGTTTCGATTACAATGCATGGAAGGTCGTCAACGCGAAGAATAAGTGGCAGGCTGTTGTTCCATTTGTTGTCTCTACTACTACCCCCGCCACTAAAAGACAAAAGACGAGTGGGGTCATGTCGGTGAAGGAGTTTGCACCTACGGCAAATGAAGTAGCCCCCACTCCTTAAAAAGGTGCATGTGGGCCAAGAGGTGGCGGTCGAGGTCATGGCTTTATCCTCGAAGGATACTTTTAGGGAGATTGGTGGTAGGCCTTCAGGACTCAAGCTGATGAACGAGGACCTAGAGGTAGCTATGGGAACGAGGGCGGTTGCAGTGGGAATGTCTGCTAGGGCCACTTTTGGCCAGGGGGCGACACCTGGATTGTTATGCCGAATGTGAGCATCTCCCTAGCATCTACGACTGTCAGCTAGTGAAGACGACAAGAGTCGCTGCCAGCACCAGTGCAATAAGGGCTTTTGGTTTTGGGTGTGTTAACCGAAGCTATAAAGCGCTTTTCTACCTCAGGTCACGCCTGAACCGAAGCCATATAACAACCACCAGAAACCTCCTTCGCTACAGAAACGCGAGCTCCACTATTGTAGAAACACGAGCTCCATTCTTGCATCAAACGTCCACCATACTTCGTCAACCTGCATCCACAAACCAGATCTGAAACTGCACCTGTGACTTCTTCACCACCCACGCCCACGTCGCAAGAAGCACCACCATTCTCGAACTTGAGGGGACTTTCGAACGCCATGGGAGTTCCACTTCCATCACGTTTCCACTATTGCAGCACACACCATCACAGATCTGAATCATCAACATTTAACCGTAAACCACCACAAATTTGTCAGAAATGCGTCTGGGAAAGAACCATTGAGCAACAACTTGTGGACTGGCCATCATAAATTGGGCAACGGAAGCGCGGCCAGCATTGGTCACGGTGGTTCGAGCGCAACTGAGAAGAAATGGGATGGCAGAGAGAAATGGAGAGCGCGGGGAAGAAGAAAAAGAAAAAAGGGTTCACGTTTTGAACCCTAAATAAGCTATATGGCCTCGGTTCAATTAATAACCGAGGCATATGATTGGTTTTGGCACCGGTCGTCTGTCACCCAAGGCCAAATATGCAAGTTTTTTGCTTCGAGTCTCTGTAATCGAGGCATATGTTAGCTTTTGGCACCGGTTTTTATCAACCGAAGCCTATAATTGTGTTTTGCTTCGGGTTTTTCTGAATCGAAGCATAAAAGTTGCCTGGAATTACAAAAATATCACCGTGTCATTATATGCTTTGGTTCTTTGACAACAGAGGCATATAAGGCGTGTTAAACCCGGATGTGAAATCTTCACTAGTGCAGCCTCAACTCTAGTGAAGTGATGTTGGCTCGGGTGATGGCCATTGTGCGTGTGGCTAAGGAAGAGTTGCTAGAGAGGTAAGGGATGGTGGAGTGGCTGGGCACGGATGAAAGAGATAGGTGGTAGTTGGAAGAGGCCTTTTCTGCTTTTGAGTAGCTACTGAAGGAGAAAGAGGTGCAATGCAAAAACACGTTGGCTGAGAAGGATGTTGAGCTAGGTCGACTGAAAGTGGGCCTGATGAGTCTGAAAGCCACCAATGACGAGCTGATCAAGTAGGGCACCCTCAAGAACATGGAGCTAGATGCTCGTGCTAAATGCTTGGTCGAGCTGGCTATGGAAAAGATCAGTCTGGAGAGCAACTTGGGTAAAACCTATTGGCACAAATAGCTTGGATGATTTGTTGCTTGAAGATTTGATGAAGGTACTTGAAGCCATTACCTTGGAACATGTTGAACCATCCTTACATTGATGAAGATATGGAGATTTAATGTTTCACGTGTTGATCAAGCCTTGTATGCATGCTCTCTATCTGGATTAATCATGGGGAAAACAAGCTTCAAGATTGTAATTCATGTTGTAGACCATTTTGCATTAATTAAATGTATAAGGTCTTTGTTGTGTCTTTTAATCTGTTGAATGAGTATTTAACATATTAAATGTTTTGCTGCAGTAGTCTAAACATTTACATATTCAATCAGTTGATTTATTTTGTAATCGACAGATTTCAGAATTCACTTAAGTTAAATGAAATCAAACGATTGATTTGAAAATCAATCTCTTCAATTTCGTAACATGTTGACTATAAAAGTTATATTTTTCGAAAGAGAGCTAAGAAGACCATTTTTTAGCATGAAAACTTTCTTGAATCTGTGCAACTCTCTCTCTCTTTTGTTATCATACAATGTGCAGTTGTTGAAGATTGATCTTGGATAATTCTGCGAGCATTTTGCTTAGTGTTTGAAGCTTGGAAATAGTAGGCTTGGTAGGCAAGGTTGTGCTACCATCGATGTTTGGTCTTTCTCAAGCTTTTAGGTTGTGCCTGGTGGTTTTCCATGTCTGCAAGAGGTGTCTTGCTATGCTAGTTTGATTCTTGCGTGATTCAAGAGTCATTGTGTGTTGTTCTTGCATATTTTGAAAGTGTAATGTAGTAAACTTTGTAAATCTTTTGAAATAGTCCAAAGTCAAGCTCAAGTTGCCTTGACTAACTGGATGTAGCTCATGTTTGAGCGAACCGGTATAAAAATCTTGTGCATTGCTCTTTTCTCTAACCTTTCTTACTTGTATTGCACTTTAAAGTTTAAATAATTTTGATTTGAATCATCATTTTGACATTCTTGTGTGATCTGGAATTATCTACTGCATTGCTCATGTTTGTATAACTCATTTGACCTATCTTGATTTATCTTTCATACTATTGTTGACTTCAATCACAAATTCGCATTTCTGCGTATTTTCCAATTTTTCAATCGACTATTTTTGTGATTTAATTTGTTATTCTATCAGTACTGTATTTATTTAATGAAATCAATTGACTATCTCTATTTTTGATTGATTGAAAGTGTTCAGTCCAAGAATGTTTCCATACTTGGTGGTTTATTTGATTCAATTGAAAACTATTTTAGGCCTTCAAAATTCACCTTATTTTTTAACTAGCCAATTCAACCCCTCTGCCCCCCTCCCTCCCCTTCTTGGCATTTCAACCATTTTAATACTTACAAAGCCAAGGTTGCCTATGATCTATTAATTGCCAAAATAGCCAACTTTGAGGTCGAGACAGTGAAGGTTGCAAGCTAGAGGCCAAGGTGCAACACTTGGAGGAGGAGTCTACTAGGCTCACAAAGGGAGGTCTAGAGGCGTATGCACAAGGTTTTGAGAAAGCTAAGAGGCAAGCCGCCTTCTTCGTCCCTAACATTGACTTGATTGAGTTTGATGTTGATAAGGATGTTAATGATGGGGCTTTGGTCGAGGAAAACACCGCTGAGGAGGTAGTTGGGGGAGGTGTTGCCATTGTTAGCGAGACTAGGGCGGTGGTGATAGTGGTGGCCCCCAAAGTGGTAGGGGCTATTGAGGTTGAGAATCCCCTAACCATGGTTGAAATTGATGGAAATGGTCCTTTTGAGGGGGTGTAGCCTATAGTAGACAAGTCATAAAAATTGTAAATGGAGAAGTTATTTTTTTTGTTTTAATATTGGTTTTCATTGGATTTCTTGTTTATTTTCCTTGTTAGAGAGGGCTTAGTGCCTCGTTTAGAGGGCTTCGAGTAGTGCCTTGTTATAGAGGGCTTTGAGTGGTGCCTCATTAGAGAGGGCTTAGTGCCTCGTTATAAAGGGCTTCATTATGTAAAGAATGAACAAACGCATAAAAATGAACAAGGAAATGAAAAGATAAAGAATATAATGGAGAACATGAGAACATGAAGCAGGTGGTGGGAAAAGGACTCTTATTTATAGCTAGCTGGTGTGCCTCCTCGAGGGTTCTAATTGTAGTACATTTTTAGGTGGGTCGCGTTCCATGTCCTGGGGATGGGCTTTCCGCTCAGTTCTTCTAACTTGTAAACTCCGTTTTGGAGTGAGTCGGTGATTCGAAAAGGGCCATCCTAATTGGGGGTGAGTTTTCTCTCGATTTTGTCTTTGCGTGCGTTGCCAGACATTCTCCATACTAGATCGCTATTTCGGAATGCTCGTTGACGGACCTAGGTGTTGTAATGTCGTGTTGCTCTTTGCTAGGTGTTGTTGCCCTTACACAGGCTTCCTCACGAACTTTGCGGATAAGGTCCAGCTTAGCCCGAAGTTCACCCTCGTTACTGTCTTTGTTGAAGTGTTGTTGATGCCAAGAGATTTCCCCAAGTTTGACGGGTATCATGGCATCAGCGTCGTATGTAAGTCTAAAGACGGTTTCTTGCGCTGCGGATTAGGGGTACAGTGGTAGCCCCAGAGGATTGTAAGGATCTCCTCGGCCTAGAGCCCCTTGCCTATTTGTCTAGGGGTGCTCTACCAATGATATTGTGTTTGATGTCGAGTTGACCGGAAAAATGTTCGAAGTCGTTGTCTATGAACTAGTGGCCATTATTAGTAATTAGGGAATGTGGTAGTCTGTGACGACATATTATATTTTTCTAGCAGAACTTTTGTATCTGTTGGGCCATGATGATGACCAATGACTTTATTTCTATCTATTTGGTTAAGTAGTCGATAGTCACAATTAAGAATTTGACCCTTTGTGAGGGGAAAGAGACCTAGTGTGTCCATATCCCAGGTGGTGAAGGGCCAAGGGTCATGATGCTGCGCAGTTTCTTTGGAGAATTTGATGTAGGGACCAAACTGTACATTTTGAAGACATTTTTTTTTTAATAAATTAGTTGTACGCATACTGATTTTATCTTCAACAAGGAATTATTGAAGTTTTATTTCTTATAAATACTTATAAAAAAATATCCAAACATGTGAAATAATGAGTTTAAGATCTTCTTTCTCTCCGAAAGCCATCTATTGCCTGGAACCGGTAGGCAAATTGGCAGAAGCAGCATGAGATGTGAGATGTCCCTCACATGACAAACAAAACAAGTTGTTTTAAACCACAGATTAGGTTAAGTCTACAAGTCAACGATGGAGTTTGAAGCCTCCCTTGAATACTGTGTGTGATTTCTAATTTGACAGCTACGAAGGGGTTCTTAGATATTCTTCAATAGTAAATTTTAAACTTTTAACTATTCAATTCTGTGTGAGCTCAAAAACAGTTAGGAATAAAATAAATATGTAAATGTTGATTTTCTAATAATTCTGTCAAAACAAAAGTACATAACTTGAAACATATACGAGATTCACATAACTCTTTAATAACGGAATACGTATCTTTAATGATTTAATTAAATAAAAATTTACAGTGTTTTTTTTTTCGGTAACTCTTCCTATAACAAAGTTTTAACTATAAGAAAATTTTCATTAATAATTAACATTTGTTTGTGATCAAATATTGTTAGTTATTATAATAACTAATTTATATAATAATTTATAAAATAAAAAATTACTAATTACTAAAATAGTCACAATTATATATAAAAAATACAATTATATATAAAAAATGATAATTGATATCTAAAATTTAATTATTAAGATTTTGGTTAAAAAAAATTAATTTATAAATTGGTCACTAAAAATTAATTATCAAAATTTTCACTATCAAACATATTAATTTTTAAATTAGTTTTTAATTAATTAGTGATCCATTTAACGACCATTTATAATTTTTTATTCATAATAGTAATTACTTTAGTAACTAAATATTTTTATTTTATAAATTGGTATCTAAATTAATTATTACATTGATTAATAATTTTTTATCACTAAAATTAATTATTATTTAGGAATTTCTCTTTTTTAATATCATATAAGATGTTTTTTATGTGGTAATTAAATAATTAACATTAAATAAATGCTATAACACAAAATATATTCATATTAATGCTCTTATCAACTTTATAAATTTTGCATCTAAAGATGTAAACATAACTCATGTTACAAAAATCACAAGAATTAGGTGATTGTAAAACAAGGTAAAAAATCGTGATTTGACATTCAACTTAGATCCTTAAATTATTGAAAAGGATACTGTAAAACTTGATTTATAACTCAAAAAAAAAATGATAAACAAATTCGAAATTTGTAATATAATAACAACGAAGAATCCTAAAATTTGTAAACTTGGAAAATAGAGATTCTAGTATTAAAATTAGATAGAAAAAAAAGAAGATAAACGTAATCGTCATAAACAATAACATTTATAAATTTCGAGGATTACCATAAGAATTAAGAAGTTTTTACGTAAGATCAAATGGTTCAATGTGGAATCTTAGCAATTGATAACTAAACAGTGAATTCATTTATTCTTAAATTATTTATACAATTTATTTTTCTTAGTTTGGAAATGCATATAAATCACCATCTCTCTTAAATAACTTTCACATATGAGTCCATCGCGCAATTGCACCTCTATTATATTAATCACCATCTTTTATACAATTTTTTACTTGAAAAAAATTTGTATAATCTTCAGAATATTTTGTTTTTTCAAATTATCTATTATTTCCTTTCCTATATTTCTTCTTCAAATAAAAAAAATAGTTTTATTTTATACGGCATAAAAAGTTATACGGAGCTTAAAATTAAGTCGTTTTGATTATGACTAACCTCTGCGGAGCTTATTTTCCAATGTATTGCCGTCTACTCCTAATAAAATAAAATTAAAACAGAATATTGAAATCAATACCGGTAATGCACCACACTTTGGGCTAACGATTTCTTATTTTGTTGTTTTCAAATATATATAAAACGTAAAGATCTTATATAAAACATAATATATTAATTATGCATTATTTATTTAAATTTCCATAATATAATCTAATATTATTTAAATTTTCTAATTCTTTTTTATTTACATGCAAATATTAGTGAACAAAAATATACACAGCAACATAATATTTTACCATTGAAATTAAATTTTAAATTTCTATATTTGATGTAAATTTCTAGGGATGGCAACGGGGCGGGGTTAGGACAGGTTTCACTATCCATTCCCGTAAAAAAAATTCATCCTCATCCCCATACCCAAACCAAACGGGTATCAAAGTTTTATCTCATCCTCATCACCACTGGGTAACGGGTATAATCTCGTACCCATACCCGTACATGTTTCCTTACTACATCAATAAAAATTTTAATTAATTTTTATAAAATAATAAAAAATTGCGGTAAAAAAAACATAATATTATCAAATATTCAATATTAGGAGGATGGTTATTTCTTCAATATCAAATACTTTGAAATAAATTATATTTGTTTACATTTTAGATTGGAATATCAAATAAAGTTTCATGACAACTAAAACATTTATTAAATTTACAAATTGCAAACATTAATGAAACCTAATTGATAAAATTTAAAAATATTTTTAAAAAAATTTAAAGGAAAACAAATATTCAAATTAAAATAAATTTTAAATGTTTGTTTACTTCAATTTTTTAAATTCTAATGAATCTTTTTTTTTTATACACTAATAAAAATGATAATACATCACTTAATCAAAATGATGCAAATAACAAATAATAAAAATAATAAAATAAATTTAACATGGATATTGTATCTTTTGAACTCCAATATATGTTGGATGGTGATAAAAATATTTTCATGGCAATTACATTAAATTTTGATATTGTAGTAAATAAAAGTTATTTATACAATTATAGTGAAAAATTACAGTATGATTGATATAATGAGTTAGAAAATAAAAAATAATTAGATAAAATATATTGAAATAGTATTCTACATGATGAAAATAAACAAAAAATAAAAATATTAAAAAATTAACAAATGTATGTCTTAGAAACAATTTGAGAAACTATTAAAAGAAATCGCATAAGGAAAAACCAATGTATAAGTAAGGGTATGATAAGATGAAAAATACTTTAGACATCTAAGAACACTTTTTAAATATCAACATATATACTCAATGGTTGAGAAATAATTGTTTTGGTGAAACAAAAGAGTTCTTCAAATGAAACAAAAATTAATAAAAATAAGTAATTTTTTTTATATTACCTAGTAAATGAAATGTTTATGCTATTAAACACTTAAATTGAGAGTATTAAACATACTCATGTGAAAGGAAAATATACAATAAATAAAAATATTAAAAAGTAATAGAAATATTCAAATATGAGACATAAAAAAAATTTAATTGACATACATCATTTTAACATAATTACATAAATGTTATGATAAGATGAAAAATGTATTGGAGATGCGAATCAGTTTCATGACAAACCAAATAATTAGAAGAAATAAAAAAATTGAATATATATATATATATGGTTACTTAATTAATTGTGAATATTTTAATAATTTAAATGATGATAGAGATATGGCGAGGATATGTACATCCCTATAACCATCCCTATACCCAATTGAAAAAGTCGGGGATTCCCCATTCCCATACCCATACCCAGTCAATGTGGGAATTCACCGTCAAAACAGAGACAGGTTCGGACAATACCCACAAGGACGAGTTTATTTGTCATCTCTAGAATCATCACATAAAGTACAAGGGAAATAACCACCTTTGTTACAGTTATCCAAATACTAAAGGGAAAACCAAAGGCACAACACAATGCCATTATACATAACTTAAACATGAGATAGTTTAACTTAAGAGTACTCACATGAGCAAGGAGTTGCACAAATAAAATCGTTCGACAAAAGGTGCTCAAAAGAGCATTAACTACCATGCTCAAAAGAGCATTAACTACCATGCTCAAAACTAGACAGCAGCATCACCACCATCTGAACGATCCCCAAGAATCTCACTACAAGAAAATGTTTTATTAGTAACCAATTTTAGTGACAAAAAGTTGTTAGTTACTATAATTACTAATTTAGATACAATTTTACAAAGTAAAAAAATCATTGGTTACTAAAATAGTTACTATTATGAATAAAAAATTATAATTGGTCACTAAATTGGTTTTTAAAATTAGCTACCATAGTTTTGGATACCAAAGAAAATTGGTCACTAAAAAATAGCTACCTAAGTTTTGGCTACCAAAATAACTTAGTTACTAAATTGCTCTCTAATTAATTAGTGACAAATTTAGTGACCAATTATAATTTTTTATTTATATTAGTGACTATTTTAGTAACTAATAAATTTTAATTTTTTAAATTGGTATCTAAATTGGTCACTATAGTGACTAACAACTTTTAGTCACTAAAATTGGTTATTATTAAGACATTTTCTTGTAGTGTCTCTACGTCTGCTCACACCAAGTATTTGATGATCATTGCAAAAGAAAAAAAGTCAAACAGAGAACACAAACACAAGAGAGAAAGGGTAAGCTAGAGACAAAAATAATTTTTTAACATATCAAAGAGCAAGCAGTTTATTAAACAAATTATAAATAGGCAATTCAGTAAGCACACAAGTAGTGGTGGATCTTAGTCAAAAATCTTGAAGGGGCCAAAAATAATATACTCAAATTTTATATATTTAACTATTATTACTAATATAACAAAAGTATATTTAATTTAATATTGAAATTCTTGTATGTTTTGAAAATGTATTTGATATGAAACTCATTTTAAATTAGTTTTTCTAATTTCATCTCTTTCCTTGAATATTCGCATATTTGAGCACATTTTCTTATAATAAGTTTCAAAGAATTAATATGAAACATTCCGCCTATAATTCAAAAGAATTGATATGAAACTTTCGATGATGATTCTTTGAATTTTAAGAAATGGTTCTCTAATCCAACAATTGAATTCCTAATATCATGCTTGAAAATAGGTGAAGTAAATTTGTATTGTTTTTATCTTCAATAGTATCTTCCCTTTTATCACTTCACAAAAAATGATTCTATTATTTTATTTTCATCAATATACCTATTTTAAAAAAAGTAAGACTAAAAAATAATTTATCAAAATCTAATCAAAAATTGAGAGACATAATTACTAAAACAATATGATAATCAAGTCACATTTAAGAAATGACTATGAAAAAACATATACTACATAACTTTTCTTTTTATATTCATAAAAAAATAAAAATACAAAAAACTCATAAAATGAAAAAAAAAAATTAAGTATCAAACTAATATTTTCCTATTAAGAGAAGGGAGATAGTTACCATTTTTTTTATCTTAAAAGATAACGGATAAGAACTAAGATCGAGAAAATAAATTTATATCTAACTTTCTATTGCTTTTTAAAACAAAAAACAAAAGAAGAGATGCAAAAGGAATGACTAAATAAAATACGTGAGAAACTTAAAATAAAACAAAAAACAAAAAAAAAATATCTTAATAAATTTTATTATTCTTTATTATGTTTAATTTTTTATTTTATTATTTATTAATATTAAATATTATATTTTATAAAAAAAAATAAAAGTCAATTTAAAAAATAAAAAAATATATTTAAAAAAAATAAAAAAATCTTTGGGGGTGGCCATGGCCCCCCTGCGGACCTTCTAAGGTCCGCCACTACACACAAGTAGAGATGACAAGTAAATCCGTCCTCGTGGGTATTGCCCGAACCCGTCCTCGTTTTAACGGGGAATCCCGCATTGACTAAGTATGGGGAATCTCTGACTTTTTTTAATTAGGTATGGGGATGGGTATGGGGCTGTACATAATCCCGTCATAATACCCGTTCCCACCATATCTCTATCCTTGTTTAAATTTTTAAAATATTCACAATTAATTAAGTAATCTTATATATATATATATATATATATATATATATATATTTCTATTTCTATTTTTTTTTTCTTCTATTTATTTTGT
>Ga0214545_1002079_pt1 | contig 38536 bp, 20 predicted proteins | sample CNSS4metaG_FD_160064 | JGI IMG/M metagenome (GOLD analysis project Ga0214545, IMG submission 160064) | Root nodule microbial communities from cowpea collected in UCLA plant growth center, Los Angeles, California, USA - CNSS4 | ecosystem: Host-associated > Plants > Roots > Nodule | place: USA...
AATAAATTAAATTTTATATAATTTAAATATTTTTTTTTTTTTTTTTTACTTAAACATCAAATTATATATGATCTTATTCTAAAACTTCTACAAGAGTTTGTATTTACGAATTTGGTGGAAAAAAAATTGTTAGATCAACATAAATATTTTATCAATTAAAATGGAAAATGTCCCGAATATTGACATTTAATGGTATTAAATATTTCACATGATATTATTGTAATCGGTTGTTTTTGAAAATTACATAATTGATGTTGTATTAGTTTTAATTGATTGTGTAAGAGAAAATACAATATTTTGTATGTTATGTTATGCTTATATAGTTGATGTGTTTAGAGATTCTGGTTAAATTATGTGAGACATTTTGGACGAAGATGAATGCAACCAACAAATCATTTATGTTTTGCATATTTATAGAATTTCGAATTTATTCAGAGCTTTATGACATGTAAATATTTATTATTAAATAATTTATATAAAGATTTCATATATATCAAAACCATTTTCAAAAGAAGCACTCCATGTGGTGAATTTCTTCTTCTTCTTCTTCTTTTTTCAGTGGTAAATCCAAATATGACCTAATACGCAATCAAAATTTTTATGCTAACTTTGGTATGAATATTATCATGTTAGTTAGCATGGTTAACCTAACGCTACAAACAAACATTCACTGCTCAAGTCAATGCAACTTTTTTTGTTTCTTTTTTGAAAAATCGCATTGAAGCATTTAATTTAAACAACTATTAATATTATGTATAAAATGCACCAACAGTAAAAATGAAACAAACATACTCAACTATAAAAAATTGTAGAAAAAAAAAGAAATACATGTTTATATTGACATGTTTTTTTTTTTCAGGAAAAAGAAAGAAAAATAATATATAGTGCTGGCAGATTGGGCTCGGAAGGGGTGTGCATTTTAGGCTCAGTGAAGGAAAAAAAATATTACACATTCTTATCATTGACACCCTTGAAGTTCACTAATAAACCACCTTCTTCATTTTGTTTCCAAATATACCCTCGTCTGAAAATTAGGAGATAAAAAAAAACCATGTGGGTAAAAATGATAAATATTAAGGAATCACTTATAATTATACATCAGAAGTTAAAGTTAAAGACGATAATAATCTCAAAGATTCTTGTTTTGTTTTTTTTTTTAAGTTGTTGAGGGATTATTGCCATAGCTACAAACTTTATAAAGAGATAGTGAATTAGAAAAAGTTCTATTAGGGGTTGGTTCATTAAAATCAGGGGTGCAAATAGCGTCTCCCCCAATTTTAACAACATATGGGCCTAACACCCTGAAAGGGGGGAAAATCAATCAAACTAATTATGTTAACATCTCTTTTAAACAAGTAATACTGCTAACTTATTAATTTAACTTATTAAAATTCAGCACTAGTCTATTAATTTATTCTTGCACTATCGTATTCACTTTTTTCTTCTCTTCTAATTCATGTTAACTATCAACTAATTATATAATTGATTTCTACTTTTCTTTACGTATACAATAAGTCCTAAACTTTTGTCAACAGCCTTTTCTACTAATTACTGTAAAAATATTATTTAACATACGCTTATATCTATGGGTTATTTAAATTTATAATATTTTACAAACCAATTAATACAATTTATTTATTTAGCTCGTTAAAATATATTATAAAAAAAATACAACTATTAAAACCATCAATAAAGATATAACAATGTTTTGAAGACTAAAATGAAATTTTGTTGATCCTGAAACATTGGAGATTAAATACATTAGTCATTTAAATATAGTTTTGTTTTTTCTCTTTCAAAGATGAGAATTTGGCAATGATTAAAATGTAGGGTAATAGGGCAATAGGCATAGAATTCTAGCTCTGCCAAATTTTGTCTGCTTGTCTGCCAAATCAACATGATGAGGGATGCATGAGTAGCATAGTTTGTTAGTATAGTGCATGCATGCATAGGCATTACTATTCCTATTATGAAGTCAATGCTTTCAACCTTCAATCTAAATCCTTATCACCACTCAATTTAATAAATTAAATTATATATGTGTATTTCTGAAATATTTAATTCAACCCTACTCTTCTTTCTTTATACAAATATATATATATATATATATATATTGGAATGATGAAAATAACATGTCTTAAAAAGTCTCACATCATCTAGGACAACTAAGAAAATTAGTGCTAATAACTATATAATGAACTCTAAATTTATGATATTTTTTTTCCGAGTCAAACACACTTCAAGTTTATATTTGACAATTTTTATTTGTCTATATGTTTCTTTACGTTTATTTTTCCAACAAAATATATATATATATATATATATATGATAATTACCTAGTCAACATATCACCCTTATCTAACAGTAGCCAAACAGTGTTTAGATATTAACACACCTTCCATAAAGTAATTTTAATGTGGCTCATTGCCCTTCACCAAATGCCAAATAAAAAATAAATTAAATTATAAGTACTATGATACTATGATACTGTTTGTCTAGCTTTTTAATTAAATTTAAAATTTTATTTTAGAAACACTTGTTCATGTTCAATAACAAATTTGATTGTAGAAATTACTAAAACAAATTTAGACTAGAATTTAAAATGCATAGTCAACTTGTAAAAAGGAAAGTTACCTCACACAAATGCTTTTTTGTTTAGGACACCTCCTTCGCACAGCAGCAATGATGCAATGTGAAGGCTTCTCAATGTGATGACACTTTTTTCCAACAATGAAGGTTAAACAAATGATAATGAAGAAGAGATAACAAGAGAATGAAAACAAGAAGAGGTGCAAAAGAGAATAAAAAGATCTAGAAGAAGGAAAGATGACACATATGAATTAAAAGTTATATTATAGTGGTTCTACACAATAATCGATGTAGTATTGTGTTTTTAAATTAAAAATAACATTAATTTTTTTAAAGAGATATTACTAGTTAAACCTAACAATTGATATAATATGATTTTCAATATTTATGAAATTGTCACTGTACAATTTATTACATTTCTTCTTAATGAACTGACATAATATCTTTTTATATTTCTATTTTACACTAGTGATTTCAGTTTTAAAAAATTAAAAGGGAAATAAGTATGAAAGGTGCAAAGTTTCGCGAGTCTATTCAATACACTTATATTTCAAAAGTAAAAGTCTAGATGTTATTTTAGTAGTGTGATGTTTGAACCTTAGCAAACTAATTTTATTTATCTTAAAGATTTATTTTGACAACCTTTGTGATAAGATATGATATTTTTCAAGAGTATATTCTTATGAAAACTAGTTTACCTTAATTTTTTGTGTATCTCTTATTTTTTTTTTCTTTTTATGATGATCACATATCAAATACAAGAACAATAATAAGAATTAATGGTGATAGTAGCACCAAAGTTAGAATGAGACAATGAAGTATTAGTATATGAATATCTTAGATAGTTGAACTTAGTGTTTTGGAGAACTTTATTAAGTTCTTACTTAATATTTTGAAGTACTTACGATTTATTTTAGGTTTAATTACTCGGATGGTACCCACTTTGGTACAAGTATGTCAATCTGGTACCCGCTTTTAAAAAAGTGTCAATTGCATCCTAACTTTTGAAAAAGTACTTCAATTAGATCCTTCTCGGACGGAGTTGATTAACGTCGTTAGTCAACGTGCCACGTGTCAATCTGTGGTTTTTTAATTTATTTTTTGTTTTTTTTAATTTTTTTTAATTTTTCGAAAAAAAATTAAAAATGCCACGTATCAGGTCCCCGCGTGTGACACGTGGCATTGTTAGTGCCACGTGGCATTGCAATGCCATATGTCCGTGTCATTATCATATGTCATTGTGTTGATTTCGATTTAGTCCTCATATATGTCTTTTTGTTTCAATTTGGTACCCACTTATGTATATCTGATTCAATCTTGACCTAATTTTTTCTAATAATTAAAATCCATCTTTTATAAAATTAAAAGTAATTAAGTATAAAAATTTTACAAAAATTAAGTATTTGATATTTATATTAAAATTTAGTGGTAAAAGTCATTTTATTAAGTCATTTTTAATAAAAAAGATTAGTATAACATTTAGACAGATAGAAATTTTGGTTTAAAATTAGTAAGAGGCAATATTGTTCTATTTTGGGTTAAAAAAATAATAATTAACAAAACATGAGTACTTAATAAAAAAATAATTAATAAAGTAATATGTTAAAAAGTCATTTTTAATAAAAAAATATTAGTAAAACATTTTATACAAATAATATTTATACTTAATTAGTTTTAATCTTAAAAAAATGAATTACAAAAATATTTTACTTATTAAAAAAATTGGGACAAAATTGAATCAGATATACATAAGTGGATACCAAATTGAAACAAAAAGACATATATAGGGACTAAATCGAAATCAACACAATGAAATCTGATAGTGACACTGACACTTGGGATTGCAATGCCACGTGGCACTGACAATGCCACGTGTCACACACAAGGATCTGACACATGGCATTTTTATTTTTTTTTCAAAAAATTTAAAAAAATCAAAAAAATATTAAAAAAATCAAAAAAAAATCAAAAAACCACAGACTGACACGTGGCACGTTGACTAACGACATTAGTCAACTTCGTCTGAAAGAGACCTAATTGAAGCACTTTTTCAAAAGTTGGGATACAATTGACACTTTTTTAAAAACAGGTACCAGATTGGCACACTTGTACCAAAGTGAGTATCATCCGAGTAATTAAACCTTTGTTTTAACTTTAATTCTTGAAATACAATATTAGCTGGTTTAAGGATGGTATCTTTAATAAACTCATTTAGAATTTTAGAATTACTTGAGGATTAATAATGTATAATTGTTCAGCAAAGTAAGTTGTTACATAATAGTCTCATCGCTTAAATATGCATTCTTTTTTGAAAGGTTTGTTAAAGAATAAATTTGGGACACAAATTTTAAACCCAAAACAAATAATATCTGACATGTGACGATTGATCTAAGGATATTATGTCAATTGATTGACTTTAAATTGAATACATATTAAATTTCTACTAATTTTGATATACAATAATGTTCAATAAGTTGTTTTTGAATGAAGTAAGTTATGCCTAATTTGATTTTGTTATACTTACACTAATCATTCTTAAAGCATCTTTAATTTAAATTTTGTTATACTTTTTAATGATATATTTTATAGATTATATCAAATTTCAGTGAATAACGTTTTAAAAAATATATTTGAGATTTAAAAAAAATTACGAATTATATATATTTTTTATTTTTAAACTAGTTTTAATATACTATATTCCCACCAAATAATATTAGAATATTATACTAATACACATTCTATAAAATATGTAATAGTTTAACTCAAGAATATTTTTTTAAAATAATTGAAGAAAAAAAAATTATCTAAACCAAACATTAAATTACGTTGGACAACACAGCTCATCAATTTGTATCGTATAATTACAATATGAGAAAAAAACATTTTTTAAGATTTGGATTAGATCTTTTAGGTAACAAAGCAGCACAGTGGGACCCTTTTTGGTTGTCGATGAACTACAAAACTATTGTTATTTCACGATCACATGATTCCATGGCATGACCATGTATTTGTGATCAAACTCACATTATTACTTTTCAATTTGATAAATACAACAATAATTGCTCACAATAACACACCAAAACCGTCACGGATTATTCCATAATGCTTTTTTCTTTCCAGCTGTTTGCTTCTTATTTACCTTTTAAATTTTATTATAATTAATTCAAACTTTTCGGTTTATATTATTTTTCTACCTGACATGATATATCTTCAAGACTTACTAAGGTATAACTATGTTTATAACTATAGTAAAGTATAATATAATCAAACTTTAGAATATCTTATAAGAGCACACTCCTATGTATTTTTATTGTTGTTACTTAACTCAATATATAGCAATGTATTTAATTACAATAAATGATTTGGTTTAGATACATTTTCTTTTCTTTTCAATTTGAGATCTGAATAAAAATCGACAAATCAAGGAAAAATAGATAAAAATGTGATCTTCATCATTTTTTAATATTTTTTTTTTTTTTTTTTTAGAATGGTTCAATGGTTAAACACTATTATTATATATTACATCTAAAACTAGTTGCAAATTAAATAATTTAGTATATTGATCCCGTAATTTGGCGTGATTTTTTTTAGTTTAAATAACTTACAAATTTGTAAGATGATTAATTTGTATTAATATAGTAAGCTTAGATTTTGAAAAATATTTGAATCCAATTATGTTGATATTGAATTAAATTAAATTGTAAGAAAATGAATTGAATAATTATACTATTTTAGTTTTTTAAAATTGAATTGATATTATAACTACAACTTATTTATAACTGAGTGGAAAAGATATTCCAAAACAAAATATTTATTTATAATAATTCAAATCATTTAAACATCATTTTTTTTAAACACTATAATTTAAATAATCATGCAATTCATTCCACCTTATTAAATTACTCTGAAAATCTAATTCAATGTTAAAATAATTTAGATCAACTGTATTTTTATTTTATCCAATCCTAATTAAAATGAGGTAGAATATTTCAGATTATTAAAAAGTCTCGAGTCTTAATTACTTTTCATGTAAACAAAACCAAAAATATATCTCTTACGCAATATTTTAAAATTCTGACAGACAATTAAATTAATATAGTGAACAATAATAATTATATTACTTGAGATTTTAAATTATTAAAAAACTATGTTTATGGGCTAAGTAATAATAATAATAATAATAATAAAAATTAATGTTTTTATGTGTGGATACACACGTGTTATAATGTAGAATGTTTTTCTTTATATTGAACTTTGTGTAATCACGTGGTTTGTTTGTTCACTTTTGCTGAAAATAACAAGTGGAACACAACGCATGATTCTCCTTCATTTCCTGCAACAATTCTTTCCTTCAATTTTTAGCACCTCACACTTTATCGTTTTCTTGCTTTCTTTTTCAATCATAAAACCTGCATTTTCAATTTTACACATAACATTTTATTCTTCCAACATCATTGAATCTCACTTATAATATAGCTTCTATAATATAAGAAAATAATAAAATAAAATAATAATGAAATTTAAAATGTTAATGACATATTAATGCTATAAATTATAATTAGCTACAATAGAAATAAAATCAATTAATGAGTAATTGACCTATGTCTCATTCTTGACTTCCAGCGTATTGATCTGTTACACGAAGTTGACCTAAGTAATTTGCACTTATTTTATAATCCGATAATAGGTTATTGTTCATCAATTGATAAAATTATTGATGGAGAATCACAGAAGAATAAACATGTCAACAAAAACAAATTATAAGAATAAAGATATTTGAAAAATGCTTTCAAAAATTCAAATTTTAGTTCACATAGTTTTCTTTGAAAAATATTACTTCATTTGTGTTATTTTATGACATTTTTAACTTACAAAGTAAAACATGCTAATTGTGAGGAGAAAGGAAAATGTGTGAAAAGAAGACTACTAAAAAGATAGACCCAGCGCAAAAATTAGTCACAAAAGGACTAGCTTTTTTTTTAAAAAAAAAACTTTAGAATAATTAAATAATGTAACTAAAATTATTCCAAACATAAATTAAATAATGTTCATTGACATGAATATACTTCAGCCATTAATTCCTTTTATATTATTACCCAGTAGAGTTAAACTAGATTCTAAAATAAATAAAACAACAAAACGTGACTTGAAGCTTTAAAGCATCAAAAGTTAAAAGTTTTAGTCATTAAATATTTTACTTTAATTTTATAAAAAATTCAAATTAACTAATAATACCTTTCATCATCAAATTAACATTAACAACAAATCATAAATATATCAGAACCAATATTCTAAACTAATCTTCCTCTCTTTAAAAATATTTGTCTTAGTTGTCGGAACGAATTTATATTATAAACGAACTCGCTTTTCTGCTTTATTTATTTTAGTGAAAATTTTCAGAAAACATTAATATTTAAAATAGAAATTCAATGATTCTGTCATTAATGATGATCATAGATAACCTACTAAGATTATAAAATATAAAAATGTTAGGAGTTAAAGAGTGGTTGGATAAGATTATGAATAGTAGTCTCTTTTAAGACAAGAATAAACAGTTTGACTAGATTCTACACGGAATTCATTTTATTCCCTACTATTACAACATTAATTAATCTCTTACAGCAAAAGAACCTAGTATCATAATCTTCTTAAAGCATTAATTTTTAATTAGCAGAGAAGATTACATGGATAGGAAGGAACATGGGGGCGTGAGACAAGTGGAATTAATTAAGAGGGTGAAATTTTCAAAGCATTGGAAAGGAGTCAGCAAGAGACACAACACAACACTAAGTGCAGTGATTGAGAGAACCAATAATGATGCAACTTGCTTTTCTTTTTCATTCTTATTAAATTATTTATCGAGTGTTAAGGATCGAACGTTTATCTTTTAATAAAAATTATAATTATTAGTCAGAAACATAATTTTTTTTTATTTAAAAGTATAATTATTTAAATATTATAATCTATTATTATATAATTGATTTCAGTTCAGTTGTGTTGTGCTGTGTGGTGTGTGAGAGTGAGTGTGAGACAGATAGTCAAGTGTAGTAAAGTAAAGTAGTGGAAGAAGTAGGAAAAGGGGAAAAGTGAATTATTAGGAAGGTTTGGCTCAAAGAGAAAGAACACATAAGAAATAAGGGATAGAAGGTTCTGTTCCAGATTTGGTGTCACACTGTGGGTTTCGCCCATTCTGCCAGCTATGTATTAATGTATATATCTCTCACTCTCTTCTTTTTTTTTTCTTCTGTTTTGTTCAGTTACTTGTCTTTCTCTTTCACCATACTTTTGAGGCTTCGCCACTACTCAACTTTCCCTTTCGCTAACAAACTTTCCTTCTATTCTCTTCTCACCAAGTGCAACTTCACCGTCCATGACCTAGTACCGGCTACTCCGGTACCTGATTCCGATTTTCAGTTTCTCTTTTTCTGAGTTTTGTTGCTTCTTCTGCTTTTGCGCAAGCCTTTTGTTCTTTACGCATTTTTTTGTCCCTTTGCGCGCACGCTTTGGTCGGTGCCTACTCGATTTCATTTTCTCCCTACTCTTCTGTTCGCTGATTTTTCCGCTGTCTGATTGAACTTTCTGGATTTTTTTTTTTCTATCGAGTGATTTTGTTTGGTCTGGTCCCGATTACATCAGTGTTTTTGTTGCTGTGGCTTTTGTTTGTTTTAATTTATTTTTTATGAAAAAATCATGCCCGGTTCTTTAAATGGGACTTTGGTGATTTTAATTATTTGTGTATTTTTCTTTTTAATTACCAGGTCACTTAATTGGTTGTGTCGAGTCTGTTGTGTTTCTGCATTTTCTGAGTAGGTGAAATTTTAGTGCTTAGCAATTGAGCCATATTTGTATTTTTGATTCCTTTGGATGAACTTGTGATTGAAAAGTGTTAATTAACAACTAGATTGGATGTCATGTTAAGAGTGATTGCTTTTCTAGATCTTTTCTTTTTCATTTTATAGGGTGAGATCCGTGAGTAGTGAAACAGATAGTTTGGCTGTGGCTATCTAGGTCTGCACAGTTTGAGTTGCTATAAGACCTGGTGTATGTACAGAACAGAAATAAATGTAAAGGTTATGTCCCTTAGAATTAAACACAAAATAAATTTCCTTGTCCTGTTACCCATTTTTGCATGGCTAGGATAAATACTCCTCTTATTTCCAAAAGCTGGCTTAACTTTTCTTGGTTGATCGTAAATACTTTGTTCTGCAATAATTCTGTTTTCATCACTAGTAGTTTGTTCTGTACTGTTAATCATTTTTGCATTACTGTTGTTTTCCAATTTTCACAGCTTAATGTTTTGATGATTCTGCTTTGCAGAGATGGAGGTTGCTTCTATGCTAATTGATTCTCACGGACATTGTGTCAGTGGATGATGCCAGTAGAAATGGGCTTCTTATTTGTGTTATTGCTATTGGGTTGCTTATGTTCTTTTGTGTTTCCTGACACGCAAGGTATACTCTTCTGTTCTTATGGTACTCAAGCAACAAGGTGCTGTATGTAAAAGTTAACTGCTATGCTTATACACATGAATTTCTTTTATGTCAATAAAATAACTTTTCAACTTTAATTTCCAATTTATTTCTAAGGAATAAATACATAAATACAGCTATTTATTGGCAGAATTTAATGGTTGCCTCTTATTTTTCCAAAACTGCCGTTGTTTTGGACTTTTGGTCGAGGAACTAGTCAATATGTAATGTTCTTGTTCATTTCAGGAGATGCACTATATGCATTGAAGGTGTCACTGAATGCTTCAGCTCACCAGCTTACTGACTGGAATCAAAATCAAGTTAATCCTTGTACTTGGTCACGTGTTTACTGTGACTCCAACAACAATGTCGTGCAAGTGTAAGATATTTTCTGTTGTCGTTTTCTTTTAATTATTTGATTTGCTGAAGATGTTGAGTATCATTATTCATTGTTGAAATTATATATTTCACATTTTTGTATCTTTAATTTTTTGTTTTCTGTATATAAAATTGCTTCGTTGCAGATCACTGGCATATATGGGATTCACAGGATTCTTGACCCCAAGAATAGGAGTACTAAAATATGTTACAGCCCTGTAAGGATTTCTATCACAGAAAGGACCCACACAATCTTGGTCAACTCCATAATACTAAAAATAATTTTGGCATTCTACTCTCTCAATTTTCTATAATGGATAACTTGTTAGATAACTTCAGCTTGTTGGTTATTAAAAACCATGTGTGCATATTCCCTCCTTTTTACTGGCTAGCCTTATCATTCTTGAATTGTTTGCATTCTAGTATTACAATGTGAAATTATATATACACACGTCACCATTATTTTATGTTGCTATATAAGATTGGAGTTATTTTCTATGCATCTGATGAACTGTAGTCATTATCTGCAGTGAATGTTGTGACTTTGATGCATACTATTGCTAAGTATTGATAATTTTGATATATTTTTTCATTATGATTAATTTTCTTATTTTAAAAGAAGTTATTGATGCCCTCTAGTGAAGTAGTTCACGAGTTTACTCTTGCTGCATAAAACATTCACCTTTCAGTAGTGGAGGCGTGTGTCAATGAAGTTGTTCATGCTTTTGTTTTATTACATGTTTTCATGGGAATGGTTTTTTCTTTTAAAATATTTACCATTAACAACTAAAGGAAAAATTTAAATGTAAGAATTGATGTATGTATATTATACATGTATTAGTTCTTTGCAAGGGAATGGCATCACTGGCAGCATACCGAAAGAGATAGGAAACATGACAAGCTTGTGCAGGTTGGATTTGGAAAGCAATAAATTAACTGGAGAAATACCTTCTTCCCTTGGTAATCTTAAAGTGCTTCAGTTCTTGTAAGTATGACATTCTTTTTGCTAGGTTCTTTGGATATATGATGCGTCTTCTTAGGCCTCATTATGTATTCTTTTGTGTAATTTTTATAAGTGTCTGTTTATTTGTCCTGCAACCAGAACATTGAGTCAAAACAATCTTAGTGGGACTATTCCTGAATCACTTGCCACTCTTCCAAAATTGATCAATGTGTATGTGCAATTATGTTTTCTAGAACTTTGCTGTTTCTTTTAAAGTATATTTCATTACTTTAGTATCTGATCGATTATTCTAACTTCTCTTTTTGCAGTATGCTAGATTCAAATAATCTGAATGGCAAAATCCCAGAGCGGTTATTTGAGGTTTCTAAATACAAGTATGGATGATAAAACCACAAAATTAGTGTATGATGCATTTAAATTGCCAATTGAACTTGTCTTTCTAACCCTGACTGCTAGGACAGTGTGCTCACATGCAACACTTGGTGAAATACATCCAAAGTGTCCAGAGATATAGAATTTCATTTAACAATTACTGACATAATCGAATCAAACAGTGATAGTGATTCTATATAATGTGGTTAATTAAGCAATAAAACAGTAAGGGAAAACTATGAGCAGAACAATCTATATAGTATTATGGAAATTTGGAATTTTTGGAATTTCATCATAACATGAGAAAAAGCTGAAACAAGAAGCTGTCAGCTCCGACACAAAAGAAACGAAAATTTCAGAAATAAAACAGAATGTCAGAGAATATTCCAGAAGTGCCAAGAGAGAAGGAGATAAATTACATCATCCACTCCTTTTCCATTTTGCAATTCCCCTTTTATATTACTTGGTCCTCCACATGAAATCTTTCAGTGCAGAATAGACTATTTCTTTTCCTTCCATTTTTGTTTACCTCCCTCTTTGCTATGTGTCCATTGGGTCCCACAATCCCCACTTGCTCACTACCTGCAGCTGCTTCTATTTCTGGAGCCTCTTTTACTCCCTTCATAACATTTCTCCCCTAATGGAAATCAACCTTGTCCTCAAGGTTGGAGTTAGGATACCCAATTTGCAAAGTGAGCACATCTTCCCAAGTAGCCTTAGAGATATCCAACTCTTCCCATTGATCAAGTACTTGAGGTATATGTTGATCCCCGTGCAAAATTACTCTGGATTGTACCGCTTAGGGCATTACAATCCGGAGTTATCAACCGGACCAAGCTCATAGGTTAGATGTGGTAGAGGCAGGTATTGTTGCCAACACTCTCCTTTGTATGGTTTCAATAAAGAAACATGAAAAACTGGGTGGATATTCGCTCTAGAGGGGCAATGATAATTTTTAAGCAACAGGTCCAATCCTTTGTATTACCGGAAAAGGACCAAAATAATGAAGGTCAAACTTCTGGTTTTTGCGAAGAGCCATTGAATGCTGCCAGTATGGTTGGAGTTTAACTAGCACAAGGTCGCCCACTTGGAATCCCACATGAACTTCTTTTTGATACTTCATCGGATTTTGTGCTTTCATCAAATTATGCTTAGGACATAACAATGTCTGATCATGATGTAGCAACATTTCTTGCAATGGAGGTGTTCAGGGGCATCACCCAACTATTTAGGAAGATTAGGAGTGTCTATCCCATAAATAGCTTCAAATTGTTTAATGCCAATACCAGTTTGGAAGCATCTTAAACTGGTATTATACCAATATTTTGTCCATGACAACTTCTTACTCCAGCCCTTTGGATCATCAACTGTGAAGCATCTTAAATACATCTCCAAACATCTTATCTATTAAGAGCTTTGGACTAATCATTAAATCGTGGATGGTAGGCAGTACTCATATCTAAGATGGTGCCACTTATTTTAAAAAAGGTTGCTGCCAAAATTTACTTGTAAAGACTTTGTCATATGATTCTATTGACTTTGGTACCCCAAGGAACTTCACAATGGATTTCATAAATACCTCAACTACTTGCTTGCTTGAATAATCTGCTTTTAAGTGTGGAAAAATGCAAGTATTTAGAGAGGCAATCCTTCGCAACCATGATCACTGTGAAGCCATAAGATGGGGGTAGACAAACAATAAAATCCCTGGCCAAATATGTTGTGAGGGATAGGGAGGGGTTATAGCAATCCAGCGGTTAAAGTATTGGATGATTTAGCTAGTTGGCAAATTGTTGGTCATAAGATTTCATATCTTGGTGCATACCCCGTTCAGTAGCAACCCTTGTTGATGTGTTCAACACCCGAGTGGCCACCTATTGATCAGCTGTGGAACTCCTGCAAGATAGTTTGAATCAAGGGATGTTGGGCTGCTACCACAAGTATCTATTTCCACAACAATAATCGATTTTAATGCTATAATGAGGACTTGGGGGTTGCCTGCATTGCATAGTCTTATAATATCTAAGCTTTTGACCAGAAGCCACAACATCGTTGAATGACAGGTGTTGGGGTGTTTTATATTCTTATTATTAGGCTTTGGCTATTCTAAAATAGCTTAGGTTTTTTCTTGAAAACCTAGAACTGTTGTTGTATCTTTTAACATACCTTGTCATATATAAGCCTTTTGATCCTGAAGAATAGACAAAACTTTGTGCAGTGATATTTTCTGCAACAAGTTGATTTAAAATGAGAATAAAGGAGTAGTGAGGATTGAACTCTCAACCACTTGGTCAAAGTGGATCAAATACGATGTTGAGGAACTCACATTATAAGTGTAGCAAATGGGAGCAATAATGATAAAAAAAAATGCTTAACTTTATTCTTTGGTTATGTAGTTAAATATAAATTTGAAAATGTTTTTGTTCCCCCTTTTATCTGATGGGACCATATGGCATGCTGTGAGCTTGGAATCCTCGGATAGAATATTATTTTAATTTATGTACTTGAGATGCTTTGCCATTTTTAAAATAATATTTACCATTACATTTTACTCTTTTAATTGTGCTCATTATTGCAGTTTCACTGGAAATAATTTGGATTGTGGTCATCGACTTTGCGAATCTGATAATGCAGACCAAGGTTACTTTATTTGAACGTTTATTTCATCCTTTTGATGTGCATGTTATCTCTTCCTCTTCCTCACTCCCTCTCGACAAGCTGAATACTAATTTGTCTACTCTTGTCAGGTTCATCACATAAATCAAAAACTGGCCTCGTTGTTGGAATTGTTATAGCGTTAGTTGTTGTCCTTTTCCTTGGTGGTCTTCTGTTCTTTTGGTGCAAGCGTAGACACAAGGGCTACAGGCGTGAAGTTTTTGTAGATGTTGCAGGTTTTAGTTTCTTTTTTAGATTGCAAATGTTATTGTATTAGGCTTCTCCTAAACGAAATGGTCCTTAAAACTAAACATTGGAATATTTCCATCCATCTTTATTACCCTAAACCTTTCATGTTAAGTGGATGTGGGATATGATCATATTTCGGCTTAATCTTTTTACTGTGAATGCATGTTAAAATAAAGTAATAGCTACATTAAAAATGAGTTGGTGTGAACTTTCTCCTTTTTAAAAATTACAAATTTCTGATGCTAACTATAAAATACTGTGTGTGTGTGTATTCTATATTCTGATCATTTTTGTTTTTTTTATCAGGGGAAGTTGATCGGCGAATTGCATTTGGTCAGCTAAAACGATTTGCATGGAGAGAATTACAGATAGCTACAGACAACTTTAGTGAGAAGAATGTTTTAGGACAGGGAGGCTTTGGAAAGGTTTATAAAGGTGTTCTTGCTGATAACACAAAAGTTGCTGTCAAAAGGTTAACTGATTACGAAAGTCCCGGGGGAGATGCAGCTTTCCAGCGTGAGGTTGAGATGATAAGTGTAGCTGTGCATAGGAACCTGTTACGGTTGATTGGGTTTTGTACTACCCCGACTGAGCGCCTCTTGGTTTATCCCTTTATGCAGAACTTGAGTGTTGCCTATCGTCTTCGAGGTAATAAGTTACAAAGCATTTTTTGCATCACTGGTATTCTAGGCATTCAATTTGAATTTCTACAAAAAAGAAAGTATTATTTACTTCTGTAACTGGAGTTGTATGGCCATTGAGTTGAGATTTCATATTGTTGAATATCATGACGATAAGTTCTTATTTTGTTTCAGTCATATTATGGTTTTAAACTTATTAGAAAATAACTGGGTGAGCTTAGCTTTCAAATATTTAAAGTACACACTTGAGGATATATGCCAACCATTTTTAGGATTTATTCTATCCTGACTTGACATCTGACCGGATCACGTCCTAATTTTAGTTTTGCGGTACACATTTCCTAAACCAATCTATTTCTCATGTTGGTTTGACTCTTGAACTCTTTCTTTGTGGTCTGTTCAAAAGAAAAATACTGTTTTAAATTACTTTTATGTGAGGGACTTAAAAATAAAACAAGATATGAAAAGTGTCAATGGGTGTTTCATCACTAGCACTGCCATCGCGCTGACTGCTGCTATTTTAAATAGAGCTTTATAACCTTTGCACATAAATAACATCGACATTAAATGATTAATGATTTAAATATGATTTTTGTATACTTTGTTTAATGTGTTTGGGTAGGTTGGATTTCCATATTTTGTTGTGTATAAAATCTGGCATCTTTACTGGTGATGGTTTACCAAGTAAATACTGATGCAGAACTCAAACCTGGTGAACCTGTTCTGGACTGGCCTACCAGAAAACGAGTGGCCCTGGGAACGGCACGAGGCTTAGAATATCTTCATGAGCATTGCAATCCTAAGATTATTCATCGTGATGTGAAGGCAGCTAATGTATTACTAGATGAAGATTTTGAAGCTGTTGTTGGTGATTTTGGCTTGGCAAAGTTAGTTGATGTTCGGAAAACCAACGTGACAACTCAAGTTCGTGGGACGATGGGCCACATAGCTCCAGAATATCTGTCCACTGGAAAGTCTTCGGAAAGGACTGACGTTTTCGGTTATGGGATTATGCTCTTGGAGCTTGTTACTGGCCAACGAGCAATTGACTTTTCACGATTAGAAGAGGAAGATGATGTGCTGTTACTTGACCATGTAAGATCACTTTCTAACATCATGGCCTCCTTATTTGTTGTGTTTTTTTGGTTTGTTTCTTGTTTGTGTTTCGCATGCTTTATATCTTTTGTGACTCTTGGGTGATTTCGTGAGTGGTGGTGTTCAAGAATCAGTCGGTCACAGTGTGCGTTATGTATATGATAATGTTGATGAAGAAAAGCTGAACTACAATGTTTTTTTAGCGTTCTGCCATAACTTATATGTTGCTTGTGGTCATCATTATACAAAAACCTAAATGCACCATTATTGCTGTACTTGTTGGTTAGCTGATTACTGTTTTTACTGTATTTTTGTGTTCCACAGGTTAAGAAATTAGAACGGGAGAAAAGACTAGACGCCATTGTTGATCGCAACCTAAATAAAAATTACAACCTACTAGAGGTAGAAATGATGATACAAGTTGCGTTACTCTGTACGCAAGCAACACCGGAGGACCGTCCACCAATGTCTGAGGTTGTGAGAATGCTTGAAGGAGAAGGGTTGGCTGAAAGGTGGGAGGAATGGCAGCACGTGGAGGTCAATCGGAGGCAAGAATACGAGAGATTGCAAAGAAGATTTGATTGGGGAGAAGATTCCGTCTATAACCAAGATGCCATTGAGTTGTCTGGTGGGAGATGAGATTATCTATAAATTTAAAACATTTATGTTGTATGTTGTACCTAAATATCCTTTTTTGATAGGTTAAGCTTGATTAGGAATGTGATTTTTCTTGTTTTCCAACTGTAAAGAAAGGGGGAAAATAGTTGTAAAATTTTGATGTTCCAAGGAACTTGCTTTTTGTTTCTGGATAACTAAGGAATTTATTAGAAAAATCTGTTGGTGTGATCTGCTGTTGCCCCATTACATTACATTACATTACATTACACACAGTAATCTGCTGTTGCCCCATTACATTACAGGGTACCTAACAACTACAACATTATAGTGCAGCTTGTTAAACAGTGATCTGGCACTTGTGTGTGTTCGATTGGACTTTAAAACTTGCAAACAACGTTATGATGAGAGAAGACACAAACTTGTTTCTCGTTTTGGTGTTTTGAGTAGTGCAAATGTTGGATGCTGTTAGAATCTCAATGCTCGTAGTGCTGTAACAGATTTTTCTAGTAGATAGGCATTATTATATTTTAGTTTAGTGTGCATTTGCATTACGATGTATCAGGGATCTCGGACCCTATAAATTTGTTTTTTCATCATTTTTCTACTTCACTTCCATGTTTTCTTCATATGAATTATTTTTATCTAGAAATATGTTTTGGTATACATATACTTCGAAATGCATATAATTCAGAAAAATTCACTTCAAAAATTAAAAAAAAAAAAAAAACTGAATTGAATTAATTTAGATATAGGGTTTTTTTAAGCAAACTAAATTATAATATATGAAATTGTAAAATTTACTCTAAAATTTAGAATAATTCAATATGTTTCAATTCCCTACTATCATATTACACTTTAACTCAATTTATCTAAAGCATTACACATTTCAATTTAGTTCTATTGAATAACTTTTATAAGTATAATTTAATTTATTCCTTTTTACTTATAGCATTATTATAAAAAATTTGATAACATTTTCGCTCTAATTGCTATTTTTACTCTACTATCTAAAACGCTACTTCTTTTTTAATTAGATAAGGGTAAATAGATACCATTCCATTTAGAGGGACAGAAAATCATTCCATTGATGATACAGGTCTAGTTATATTAAGAGAAAAATGTTTGTCATTCTACTTATTCAAAATCACCATGAAAACACAACTCTACCAAGATCTAATACCAATGTTCTACCAAAATTTCATGCTCATCGTGAACCACGAGTGCATGCTCTTACAAGTGCTCGCAGCCTTGATTTTATTGACCTGATGCATTTTCTCTTCCTCTTTTCCCCACCCTTATCTACCTCTTCTTGATGATCTATGAAGTTCAGAAAATGTTCTTCATTGCAGTAATCTTCAGCCAGCAAATGGGGTGGTGGATTCTGCTCACAATCTCTGAGCTCCCATTCCTCAATATCCATGGCCACTTGGATACTACTTGCACCTGCCATTGCCAAAGCTTCTAAAGAAATCAACATTGTGTGCACTACAGCAATTTGCTGTGCCTCATGTTGCAGAAAGAGATGTTATGTGCACAGCAACTTATATAGATAATCAAGAACTTTGTACCCTCACATTTCACGTGGCTTTATATAAAATTGGAATGACGTGTGGAATCAACAAGTTTGATTATGTTGATGAATCACATGACATGAATATACGGATGATGATTGAGGAGGGTATAGCTATTACATGTCAATGGAGACTGATTCAAAGATGAACTTGACATTTGAGTTTTGGGCAGCTATCATGAAGATCTCGAGAGTGTAACACTGTTACCATTGAGAATAGTTTTGAATACGGAAGTCTGAATTAATGTCCAAAATTATGATAATTTTTTGTTGGCGTGTGTTTCTGATATAAACAAGCTCACGGGTATATTGTTTTCTGAGTCATTTGGGTAGTTGTTGCCTTTGACACTCAACTTTCATCTCATCAACACCATCTTCCTTTATATGCTTTCTGATTCTTCCTTTCTCCTTTTCACATAAGGTAAACGATTTTGATTAGACGAGAGAAATATAAAGAAATAATAAATATTCAAATGAAGGAAAATATTTACGATTATCCTTTCTAAAATAAGAAACTGACTTTTTGTTCTTTGTATGAGTGGATCTATGACAACTTTTTTTTTTTCTTTCTAAAGCAGAGTTATTTTATGCATACTTAATTTTGAGACATGAACAACCAGACAAAAAGAAAAACGTATAATAAAAATCATAAATATAAATGAATTGTTACAAAAATGTTATTTTTTTAAGGGAAAATGTATCCTTATACTTCATTTTGTTCATCTTTTATTTACCTTATTTCCCCTTATTTATTCACGCATAAAAATATTATATGTACAAATGTATCATCACACGCGGATTAACCGCATTCTGAAGAAAAAAAAACTAAACAGTATTTTTTATCATCACATATTATAAAATCACAAAGTTTAAATAAATATATCACTCCATACATTTTTCATATAACATGTATTCATAATTAATCACATCTTCTAATTATAATATAATATATTTTAGACTCAATTCCATAATGTATGTATTAAGTCAAGTTGGTGATGATGTCATGCACCTATCATATAATAATGAAATAAAATATCACGATGGACCCAAATTTACTAGATCTCAATTTTCTATGACAAAGTTAGATCACTTATAATATTTGTCAAAAGTGGGATCTCTCGCTCCAAATCTACTATAAAAACTTTTTTCAACTCTCACAGCCTAAACTCCATTCTCTATATGAGTTTATGAGTTTAGTAGAATTATGATGACTTCACAATATGAACTATATTACTCAATGCATAAAAGTAAACTAACCAATATGACATTCCTCCTTAGGAAGACCATATCCATTACAACCTATCCATTCAATTTTTTTTCTCGAATCAAACATCCATTACATAGATATCCTTCAAATACCATAACCATTCATATAATAAAACATTTGTAAATTATATATTTATCAAAGTCGCCCAACGCTAGGTCAAAGAGGTCCTTGGGAGAAAATTTCGAACTCGCACCTAGTAATCAAAATTTTAAATATAAAAATAAAATTAAAGTTTTACTTAAAAAAACGTATAAGGTGTTCTATTATTTTTGAATTACGTAAATGTGAGATAGCCTCCCACTTGGAGCGTGTTATTCAATTTTGAAAGCTGACCATCACACCATAAGGGTTGATAAGTTTTAACCTTTTGGGTATGCCGGAGAGCCAACAATTGACTCAAAGTCAAGCCTGATGTCACTCACGCATGCATTTCGCGTGCATCAATTCATCTCATAATACCGTGTTTCACGATTACGACCACTTTCCTCCACCAAACAAACTTACAAAACTACCTCATTCATTCCTGTGTCTTTCGGAACCTCCCATGTTTCAAACTTTAACGTATAATATACCTAAATCTGAAAACTCTAATTTTGGTCCTAATAATTTTTTTATTTTCTTAAATTAATTCATTTTTATATGTTATTAATATGTATATATCATCTTCCCTGTAATACACACTTTAAACATGTGTGTGTATCCGTAAAGTTAATTTGAAGATTTAATTAGTTACCTATAAAGTGAAATAAAAGTTTAATTAAGATAGATATAATTAAATTTTAAAAAGACTTTAAAAAGCTTTCTATCAATTGGTTCCTTTGACTAGTAGGATATTCTTACAAATTTACTTGATAACGATAGAAGTGATCAAAGCCTATAAACAATTTTAATAGAAACAAAAGTCCTTAAACAATAAGTATATATAAATTAAGGGTTAAATATGTTTTTGTCCCTTAACTTTTAGTAAATTTTAAAATTAGTTCATCTCGAAACTTTTAACTAATTTAGTCCTTCATCTTTTGAAATATGTGAATTTAGTCCTTTTAATCAAATTTTGTTAAATTTATTTGATGTTCTATACGCATTTCAGCATTGTATTTGAGTTGTTTATATTGTTTGACACATTTTTTGCATGTTAAGTCAAATACTATTATGAAACGTGCTTGAAATGTCAAATAAACTTAATAAAATTTGATTAAAAGGATTAAATTCACGCATTTCGAAAGATGAAGAACTAAATTGGTCCAAAATTATAAAATTGACTAATTTCAAAATTCATTAAAATTAAAGAACAAAAAACATATTTAAACCATAAATTAATCATTAGTTAATCCATTCAATAGTCGTGGAGTTGTCTACTTAGCAATAAAGAAAACTTGCGATGATTTTAAATATATCTTTAAAGATTTCGTTGGAATTGATTTATGTGTTTGGGATGAAGGTGGAAGAATCGTAGTTGCTATAAAATAGATCGAAGACAATCTTAAATGAAAGTGCAAAAAGGTGAAGTTTGAGGGCATTTTTGTGGACATTAAACTTTGTTGTTGAGTCTTTAGGGTTGCCAATGTCGTATTTGAAGCAAATAGAAAAACCGTGTTTGGGAAAGTAAGGAATTCAACTCTTGATTATTTAGAATAATCTTTAGTGCATTGGTGTAAAAAATTGATTGCTAACATTCCAACTTACAATAAGGGAGTTGACATTTTCATGATTGTTTAATGAAATGTTGGGTATATTTTAGATAACAAAATGTGTTAATTTATTTACTTTTTAGGAGAAGAAGTTTTTTATATTGTTGGTTCTATTCTTTGTAATTCTATAAAAGTTCAAACGAAATATTACATAAAATATTAGTTTGCTTTAAAAATATTTTGACTAAATGATTTATTTATAAGAAAGAGAAGAGAGTTGATTAATTGACGATGGATATCAATCAACCCATAAAGTGGACTGACTCGTGTAAAAGAAAAATGAAAATGACTTATGATCATTTATTTATCCACGTGACGTGATACTTATTATTTTTCCTATAATATAATACAAGATTTTAAATCTTAATCACAAAGTGTAAATTTTTGTTGTTTATTTCCATTGTTATTTAATTAAAACAATTTATATAAAATTGTCTTTGTTATTATTCTGAATTAATACGTTTGAGAAATTTATTAGGAAAAATATTTTTTAACAAAGTTTTTTTGTAATGTCGACATAACTTTTTCAATTTGATGAAAGAAAGGTTTGAAAGATTTGGTGTGACTCAAGAAGAAAAGAGAAAGATTTATTGTAATTTAAAAAAAAAAAATCTTTGTCAAAATTTATCAATTTTTTTATATCAAAGTATCATAGTCTAATTTATTAGTCATCTTAATTATATTTGTTCTATCCACACCATTTAAATTCAAAAAGAATGCTTAAAAAGAAATCCAATTTTACCACCATGTTAACATATTCTTTATATCACTTTTGTTCTTAACTAAATTTTATATAAAACTTTGTGACTTGTTTTAAATTTTGAATCAATTGTAGAATTTGAGTCTAGTTTCTCTAAATTATGAAACTTTGCGAGTCCGACTTCTTGCTTATTGAATCTGAGTCTTGTTTGATTAAATTTAATGCAGAAAGTATGTTAGTAGTGAATCATCATCAACATTTCTCTTATTTTATTTATCGTAAAATGTTATGTGTTTCCTAATTAATCAGCTACGTGAGATAAATTTGATCTACAATTTCAAAAACTTTTTTTTTGGATGAACTTAAAAAAGATTACTAACTCTTCACTTGCTAATATTTATTCTTTTTTATTTTTTTTAACAAGCACATAAAATACTTGCAACAAATATCTTCCGATTAAATTAGAAATGAGTTTCCATTTAAATTATTTGTGGGAAACCCAAAATCGAAGTTTCTTCCGGTGAAGAGGAGCTTTCAGTGGAACCAAACCCGAATTCATCCAACCCATCAAAGAACCCTTCAGGTAACCCATCCAAACCACCGTCACTTTCCTTCACCGACCCTTCCACCACCGCTACCACCGCCGCCGCCGCCGAGGTCTCCTTCTCCTCTTGAAGCATAGGCAAATGCCCCTCGAACAGCGCCACGTGTCCAAACAGCTTGTCCTTCCGCGAAAACGTGGTTCCGCACGAGCACTTCCACGTGGCCTCTCCCCGACACTGCTTCATGTGACTCCTCAAGTCCGAGAGCACCGCGAAGCTCTTCTTCCGACAGCGCTCGCACGACAGCGTTTTGGGACAGTGGCTCCTCTTGAAGTGGTTCCTCAGACAGAACACCGACTTCAACGGCCTGAACTTCTTGTGCGTCTTGTTGCGGTTGCATCCTTCGAAGGGGCACGAGAACCGCGTCGTTTTCCCACGCGCCCGGCTCGCGAGCGCGTCCGCAGTCTTGAACTCGTCCCCGTGGGCTCGCATGTGCATCCTAAGGTTGGCGTCGCGCGTGAAGCCCTTCCCGCACACCTCGCAGAAGTGGAGGTGCTGCGCCAGGAGTTCCATCGCGTCCAGCTCCACCACGTTGGTTTCGTTGTTGGGAGTCTCCGAGAAGGGAAGCACGTTCTCCGACGCGGCGACTAAGGCTGCGCCGTTGGTGATGACGTGGCGAATTGCGGTTAGGATCTCGTTGGATACGATGTTCATTTGGTGGTGCGTGAGGAGAGTGTGGGATTGAATGGATTGGGAGACAAAGCTCTGAAGCGAATCCATTCGTGTGCTGAGTTGGGAGAGGTTGCGAAGGGAAACATGCAGAGAATCGTTGTTGAAGTTGATGTTGTTTGGCATGTGGTTTTGAACAAGTGTTTATGTTTGTTCTGAGAAAATGATGATGATGAAGAAGATGATACTAGGATGAGTGTGAGTGATTCCATGAACACTTGTTCTTATATATGGTGTGATATGATGAGTGTTGTACAAACTTGAAATGTGAGGACACTGTGGCTTTTGTCCATACATGGGCACGTGTTGATGTCAATTCACACAAACAGCACTGGTTTTATATTTTTTTGACTTTCTTTTTTCTTTTTACCATTTTATTATTATATTTGTTAACCTAAAGTCACGGTGATACCAACTATTTTTATTTTTATATTTGCAGGAATTATTGGAATCATTAGAAGTAAATAGTCTAATTCTTTGCAACTCATCGTTTCGCTGCACTTTTCTTGCTATAATAAAATGTTTTATCATATCATATACTCTTTCTATATAGAAATATAACTTTAATTAATTAATTTTCGAGTTAATTAACAGCAATTTTATTAAATTTTCTTACAAAAAAAAAACTTTCTTAGATTAAAACTTGATATAAAAATTTAAATGTAATCTTATTGATTAAAAGTTGATTTTTGGAGATTATATTTAAATAGAGTAAAAATAATTAGAATTTATTTACTTTTACATTTCATCTAATTGTTTTTCTTTATAAACGAGGACGTCTTCTCAAATTTTTCCTTTTTTTTTTTATGTTGATCCCAAGTGACCTAATTTACATTAAAACACGAAAAAAAATCACATGACAATATATGATATCTAAAAGTAATAAAATAATTATATTAAAAGCTGTTCCAATATTAAGTTTATTAAAATATCGATTGATCAATCACTACATTTAAATGATTGAAGTATACTCTATAGTGAGTTTATTATGATTTCATCTCAATAGGTATTTTAATGAATTAACAGAGGAACATAATTATAAATATTTTTTTTTTTTACTTATAAATAGTGTGAAATTTTGTTGACGTACTACACAATAAAATTATTTATTTTCTAAAATGTATTTATTCACCGCTGTCTGTTCGGTGATTATAAAAGAAATATTACTGCTTTGCCCAAAATCTTAGATAGAAAGTGAAATATTTGGAAGTTTTGTAGACAATAGAATTAAGGATAAATAAAAAATAATTATTTTAAATATATTTATTAACATTTAAAAAAAACATTTTTATTTTACATTTACTTTAAAATCATATATATTAATTTACGTATCTGGATATCTTACATTGTATCCATCTATGTATTCACAAATCTTATACTTTTCATACATTACAACAAAAATAAAAAATAAAAATTAATAATCATGATGTCCAACAACTTGTTAGTTTTGAGATTATGTCTCATTGGACAGATAATAATATTATGATGTCATGAATAATTCATATATTTATTAATGAACTTCATATAAACCAAAGCAGATTATCTTGTTCTAATACTCCTAAAAATCACAAAAATAAAAAATAAAATTTATCTGAAATGATAAATTTAAAATTAAAATGTGTGAAAAGAATGAATTAACTCATAATAACATGCAGACATGGTTAAAGAAAACAAAATAATAACAAGCCCTTAACTTCTTTTAGGTAGCTGTAAATTTCTTGCAATGTGTTGCCACTTTGGGGGTAAAACTGACCTAGTTTATGTTTAGCTTTATTTATTTAAAAGAGTGAAATATTTATTTATAAAAACTTCTAAAGAGATATTTTTAAGAACATATCCTTACAAGATAATTGAACCCTTAATCCTATTCCGCCGGCCAGCAGCCATATCTGAATTATTATTCCTTAATCGCGCGTTTATTTCCCCAACATTCTTTTGTGTTGAAATATACGTCAATTATCTACACTTTTTGTTTTGCCAAATTAACTTATTATAACATCTTTCTTATTGGATCAACTTTGATTAAAACTAATTTTAAATTAAGCTAATTTAAATGACGTCATTTATATGCTTTTATTATAAACTAACACAAAACCATTATAATTACAATGGTCATTGTTTTTATTATTAAAAACTATCATCATCAACATTGTGATTATCTTTATTAGTATTGTGAATACTACTATACTACTAATAATATACTTTAAGAGGTTTATTTTTAATTTTTTTAAATTAATGATTAAATGTATGTTAGTTATTTGAACAATTATATTAAGTGTCGATAAAAATAATTTAATCCATATTTTTAAAACTTGGAGATAAAATCCATGACTCTAACGTCAAACAATACTATTCAATCTAAATTACTACACGTTAAGAATTGATGCTTGGAATTCAACATTTATGCAGAACAATGGCAATATATTTTTGTGTCTCTAGCCTCCTCATGTCCAATTTGTGTATGTCAAATTTTAACGTCAACATCACCCATCATCAACACACGTGGTGGTCCTTTAAGTTACATTTTTCGTAATTTTATTTATTATTGGTATTTGAAATCGAAAGTCTTTAGTCAATTTTTTAAAAATAATATTTAGAAATGACAAATAAATTTATCTTCATCGGTATCATTCGAATTTGTCTTTATTTTAACAGAAGATCTCCACAATATATGGGTACAAGTATAAGTATGGATAATATCCATTTTTTTCAATTGGGTATGAAAATGGAGATGAATATGTACATATTCGTCTCTTTTTCGTCTCCATAGTCACTCTAATACCCATCACACCCTCATCCTTATCCCTATTTAAACTACTAAAATACTCATAGTGTTGGTTTGATGAAAATACATCGTGCAAGTCTCATATCACCTATGATATATTTTGGAATGGGTAATAGTGGTTATATAATAGATTTAAGGTCCATGGTGTTTATTATCCTAAGTCAAAGACATTTTAAGCTTATTTGACTTGTATTCTTGTAGTTAAGTATTGTGAGGTTTAGGTTAAATTCTAGCTTTGGAAAGTGTGGGATACTTGGTTCAAGGGGTTTAAGAGTATTGTTTATGTATTGTAAGAATTTTCACATAGTATGGTTTTTATCCAAATTGGGTGATTTTGTTATTATTTCTCTGCTTATAGGGTGATTTTGTGGGGAATATGTGTGCTTTTCCCAACAAGTGGTGTCAAGAGCCTTTGGTTCGGTAGGATTTTTTCTTAGTATTCTTTATGGTTGTAACTTAGTTTGATCTTCCACATCAGAAAAAATTAATTTCTTGCTAGGGAATCATCCTTGGTTGCAATGACATTTACAAGTGCTATTAAGTGTGACATAGAGAAATTTGATGGAATGATCAACTTTGACTTATGGCAAACTCAAGTCAAAGATGTGTTGATACAATATGGATTACACAACACGTTAAAAGGAATAACTTCTGACATGGAGGAAGAGAAGTGGAAGGAACTAGATAAGTTACTTGCGAAGATTTTTGTAGGTAATTTACTTACATATATCTTTGTAGGTAAATTATCTAAGAACTGTTTTGTATGTAAGTTACCTACGAACAGTTTCGACGTTGTAGTTTCGTAGATAAAGTACATAGGTAAAAGTTATCTACAAATCACATTTTTGTAGATAAAGTTACCTATCAGCTAATTACTTATGAAATGCGCTTTGTAGGTAATTCATATATAACATCAAGTTACCTATGAAAATTGCACATTACCTACAAATTATTGGCGTAGATAATCTCCATATTTCTTAAACGTATAGAGAATGTCAACTGCAAATGAACTTTGGGAGAGACTTGAAGGCTTCTATCAGGCAAAGGACATCTCAAATCGATTGTTACTAAAGGAAAAGTTTCATAGCTTATGCATGAGTGATGATACAAAAATCTCTTATCACCTTAGTAATATTAATGAAATTGTCTATGAATTAGAAGCGATTGGAGTCAAGATTGAAAAATTTCTAAAAGTAGCTTTTATCTTTCATATTCATTATTGATTTTATATGTCCTTGTATATGTTTTAAATAGAATTTATTTTTGGCATAAGAACTACATTCCTAATAATAACATTTAATGATATAAATTATATATATATATATATATATATATATATATATATATATATATATATATATATATATATATTATATATTGTGTAGCTTAAAACTATTATACACTTCCAGTGACCATATTAATCAATCCACTTAAATTCTGAAATTAAGATTATATAGTCCAAACATTGTCACATGCAAGAGGTTCTAAATACTATTTAATAAAAAAAAAAATACTTCATGTGATAACCTTATTAATTTATATGAATACTAACAAAAAAAATATCATAATGATAATAACCATGTACAGGAAGAAAAGATAATGCACTCTTAAGTGTCAATATATATTGACACACAATTCGATAGAAAGGCATAAAAACATCAACAAACAATATCCACTCGTAACTCAATACAAATAAAATTAAAACTATACAAAGAAAATTTTGACTTGTAATAGATATTCGAAAAAATATATAAATAATCCAACACTAATAAATAATAAATAAATTTATATTAAAGATCAAGATATCAATTATCTTATTCGACATGAATAAATCATAAATAAATGAGATTAAAAAACGTCACCCTCAATTTAAATTGTTAAAAATAAAAAGTTTATGTTTTTTTTTTCTTAAATATTAAATGATCTTATTCATCTCAACTTTTAACTTAAAACTCTCAATTCACTTTATATTCCGAATTTAATAAATATATAATGATTACATTTTTATTAAGTTCAACAAGAACTAATAATTTTGTAAAAAGTAATTGAATTGAAACTGGACGCGCTTCTCCGGTTTTTTTTCAATAATAGGCAGTTCGGTTGGGTAAATTACAGTAGTAGGCATTTTTTTTTTAAATTACCATTATAGGCAAAACGTGTGGGGGCTGAACGTTTTTTGATGAAGAAATCGTTAAACCCCATGCGTTCTTAGGTCAAATCTGGTCAGAGGATGAAATCGTGTGGGGGGTGGACGATTTTAATAACGAAATCGTGAGGGGGCATGACATTTTCAAGAAGAAAACGTCTTGGGGTGTGACGTTTTTAAGAGAAAACGTGCCAGGGGTGCACGTTTTCACCTTTTTTCTTTTTTTCTGCTTTATGCACCCCCCATCCAGCTTTCTATGATTCCGGATCCTCATATTCTTTTGTATTTTATGCAATATGAACATGCTTTTAAGTGGTTATATATTGAAATTGTGCAGGAGGAACGTTTTTCTCCGTGTAATCGATTATCCTGTGATTTAATCGATTTCTACATGTGTTGCAGTGTTTCTGGGTTTAATGTAATCAATTACGGACAAACTGTAATTGATTAGAGAATGAGTGCATTATTTCTGGTTTAATTGTAATCGATTACAAAGGTATTATAATCAATTACAATCCTATTTTTTTTGTGTGAAAAAAGTTGATTAAATTCGAATTGGATACAAAGGCAATCATAGTAATGATTTTATAGAGTTTTTTCGTCCATTAGAGAATAAAGTATTTGAAATTATAGTGGATGAATGCATAAGATATGTTAATGTCATAAAAATTGTCTTAATTTTGACATTGAAGAAAGAAGAAAAAAGCATTGAAAAATAAATTTATTGAAGAAAAAAAATGAATAAATTATTGGCGAAATGGACATTGTCCCCTATAATGACCCTCAGTGCGACAATAAGAGCATTTTTTTGGTTTATCCGTAAGGGGTTGATCCATTTCGTTATGGATCCTAGTTGTTGTAGGTCGTCCGGAAACCTTGCGCCTAGTTTGTGGGTCTGGAATGAAATTAGGACCTGTATATGTTGACCAATAGTCCTCATTTCGTAGTGGATAGAATTGGATTTGATAAGCCTTATTTATGTAATCAAGATTGTAAAATGGATCGATAAAACATGTTCATATTGCATAAAATACAAAAGAATATGAGGATCCGGAATCATAGAAAGCTGGATGGGGGGTGCAGAAAGCAGAAAAAAAGAAAAAAGGTGAAAACGTGCACCCCTGGCACGTTTTCTCTTAAAAACGTCACACCCCAAGACGTTTTCTTCTTGAAAATGTCATGCCCCCTCACGATTTCGTTATTAAAATCGTCCACCCCCACACAATTTCATCCTCTGACCACACAATTTCATCCTCTGACCAGATTTGACCTAAGAACACATGGGGGTATAACGATTTCTTCATCAAAAAACGTTCAGCCCCCACACGTTTTGCCTATAATTGTAATTTTTAAAAAAAATGCCTACTACTGTAATTTACCCAACTGAATTGTCTATTATTGAAAAAAAACCCGCTTCTCCGATTCAGCTGTAATATATTATTATATAATGTATTATGAAAATGAAGTTGAAGACTTGCTTTTCACTTCCTATTTTTTATTTGGTCATAACAGACGGCCAACTTTTGCCTCGTTCGGTAAGTTCCTTTTAACAACTATAATATTTAATATTTAGATGCATGTATTCATCTATATTAATTATCAATAATTGATTACGTGTTTCTAAAATACAAATGCTCCCAGCACCTACTTTTATTAAAATAAATGATTACATTTTTTTTTCCATACAAATCGTGTCTTTCTTTCATCATAAATGATCATGTATAAAATATGTTTAAAGTTAGTAAGATTATTATAAACATATTTGAATATTTTATGCAATTATCCGATATCACATATTAAACTGGAATGATTACTAAGTTAATTCGCATGTTAGATGGTTGAACATTTTGCTTAACAAAAGAAACTAATGTATTTTTTGTTTAAATAAAATTATGTGAATTTTAAAGTATTTATATTGATTAATGGAAGAGTGTAAATTTCAAACAAAAATAAAACAAAGCAAAATATTTTATATTGAGGTAATTTTTATACTTTTGAATGGATAAAAATAATATAATCAAAATTTACATATTTAATCATTATTATTACTATGACAAAAATACATAATTTAATATTAAAATGTAATTGGATATTTCTTTTCAAAAAATGATAGTTTTGAAGTTATATTTGTTATCATTCTCATTTTAAATAATACTTTTACAATTTTATCTCTTTCATTATTAGATATTCTATATTTGAGGATGTTTTTTATCACATTCTAATAATTAATATAAAACTCCTTACTTCGATTATTTGTATCATGTTTCATAATGAATGAAAAAGTTGAATTTATATTATTTTTATCTTTCGATTATTGGTATCATATTTCATAATAAGTGAAAAAGTTGAATTTATATTATTTTTATCTTCACAAGTAATTTTCATTTTATCACTTTTAAAAATAATTTTATTCTTTTATTATTTATCGATATATTTATTTATAAAAAATAAAGATTTAAAAAATAAACCATCAGACTTAAAAACGGGTTATGAAAGAACGCATTTCAGTTAACTTTTCTTTATCCTCAATTTGTAAAATAGTTAGGATTATATGTTTTAATATAAATAAAGTAACATATTTACATTATTAATTACACAACTAAAATATTTCATATTTTAGAAAACTTTTTCTATGAATATTTCGACATACTAAGTCTACAGCAAAATTTATACAAAACTTATTTTATAAGAATTTTTAGAGAAAACTTGCCCAAATAATTTCACTGAATTTTATTAACAGTACTATAAATATGAAAAGCCAATTATGTGATTAAAAAAATCAAATATATAGTGTTTGTTTATCATACTTAAAAACAAAGTTTCATAATTACAATTATTTTTAACTATAGGTAAAATTAAATGTTTAAACTGAAAAATTACTAATAATACAGAAATAAAAGTTGAATATATATATATATATATATATATATATATATATATATAATATGGAGCATCCCAGAATTTAAATTACAATAAAAAAATGAAGTAAAAATTGGGGGCTTTCTCGGGAGTCACGACTGGTTTGAAGATCAGAGAATGACGAAAAACAGAGAAAAAATAGGAAACAAAACAAGGGGACAGGGTGATAAGGTGCTGATGTCGGATTGTCCCAAATAATAATAAGAAAAAATGTTATTTATTGTAATTATGTACAGAGAAACTGGAATGCAGAAAAGAAAATATCGCCATGTTAAGAAGAAGAGAAGAGAAATGTCGTTGAGTAGATACTCATTATATGTTGTTACAATTTTCATATTTATGTTTGAATGACATAATAGGAAATTTTAGATCAGTACAAATTATTTTTTAAATGCTTGAAATTTACTTTGAAATTATAAAAATGATTGGGAGTGTTATGAATTTATTAAAGGATTAGATAAAAAAAAAATCAAATTAGTGACACTATCTTTAAGTTGCAATTTCCTTGTACTTATTCTATGTTCTTATAACATATAATCAATTGGATACATTTTATTCATATCAATTGTCTAATATATATATATATATATATATATATATATATATATATATATATATATATATATATATATTAATGATCTTACATCACTTAAAAATCAAGATAAAAAATAATTTATATACATTTTTTTAATGTAAAGGGTCTTTAAAAAATAAACTTATAATAGAGTTTTAAGTTCTAAAAAAATTGAAATATAAATATCAGCCCTAAAATTGAAATACTATTTAGTACATTCTTTTATCAAAATTGATAATAACAAAAAGTTTAGCCGGATATAGATGTTATTTTAAGGTAATAAGATATAATTTATATACATATTTTTTTAATGTAAGGGGTTTTCAAAAATAAAATTATAATAGAGTTTTAAGTTCAAAAAAAATTGAAAAAAAAAACGCCGTCTGTGGGGATCGAACCCACGACCACGTGGTTAAAAGCCACGCGCTCTACCACTGAGCTAAGACGGCTTTAATGAAAATATTTTAAAAGAAGGAAAAATTGTCCTTTATCCAAATTCTATTATCTTTGCGCAGTTCGACAATTTCGTCCATTATCCTCAAAACAAATGCTTTTATAGATTCTGGTATTACTGCGTCCCTTATATCTGTTTCTTGTTTGATATATTCACCAACTTCTGTTCTTAGCTCTCGACAAAATATGTTTGTTATTCCATTTCATATTTTTTCATTTAGGTTTCCGCTATTGCCAATGTTCAATTAACGTATCATCTCACTCACTCGCAAATGTGTTGAACATCATATTTTTGGAGTCAATTTAATTTCAGTGTCTTATTTACTGTAATCCTGCATAGCCAACTTTTGATACTACTATTGATCATATTGTTAAACAAATTGTACACCATGATTCTTTGGCCATTCAGTGCGTGTATCACAGTCCAAAAATCCAATGTAATAAAATCTTCCTTCAGGGTTCATTACTCTTTTAATTCAAAGTTTTCTTCTGTATGCAAAACTAGTGAAAAAAGAATGTGATATTTTGAGCCACACACTATACTACCAATGTTTCAAGTTTTTCATAACACATTCATAGTAGCTTCCTAGAAGAAACAATCCAACAACCATTATTCACCAATGAATTACATAAGCAAACAAATAATCAACAACCAGCGATTCCAAATCATGATAAAATCAAACTAACATTGTAGAAGCCAAACAATAATAGAAAAGAGAAAATGGAACCCTACATGGAAGCAAAACACAGAAAACTCATTCCTACACCGAAACTAAACACGTCCAAAAACATTTCAATTCATTGCACTATTGAAACCAAAATCACGTTGATCTCAACATCAAATTCCGATAAAGGAACATACCAAGACTCGATCACACATAAAAGAAACAATGCTGAGACTCGGATCAAATTTCCTCATCCCCATTTTTCAAATTCGATACATCAATAATCCCAACCCTCTCACTCTCCGGCAAAACCGACCAATTCGGAGACTGCACCGCGCGCAGCCACCGGAAATCATCCACATTTTCCCAATTCCCGGTCTCCGCGTCGAGACCGGCGCCGCGAAGATCCTCCTCAATCCCTGGGTAACTCAAACAATACGGCGCAAACCTCACGCCGTTACTGTCCTCGATTATTGGCTTACTCCTAACCCTAAGGTAGAAATCGCTTTTTCTGGCAGAGTGAATCCGAATCTGATGCGACGCCATCACGAAGACGCAACCCTCAGCTTCCTCGATAAGAACAGAGCCAGTCACAGGCCCCACGTAAACCCTACAATTCTTCAACCGGTGTACGAAAAGCGCCCTAACGGAACCTATTATCCTCACTTCGCAGGAATCGAGATCCGAAACGGCGAATTCCCCAACCTCGGAGCCTCTGAACTCGGCGACCAAAACCTCACCAACTTTGTTTCTGAAGCCGGGAGATTCACGCGCGGCGAGGCGCGTGTCGGGAATGGAGGGTTGAGGGGGTTGTTTGGGTTGCGGAATAGCGGTGTCCTTGGGGTCCTTCTTGGTGGGTTTATTCTTGAAGGAGAATCTGGTTTTGGGGATGAGTTGGTTGGTGAGGTTTTGGAGGGATTGTCTTAGGTCGGAGACGGTTTTGAGGGAGGTTCGAACGTCGTAAGAGGGTAGGAGGTAGGAGTTTTGGGCGACGAGTTTTTCCAAATCGGAGATTGATTCGGAGATGTTCTGGAAATGGAGTTTGAGGTTTGGTGGATCGGAGGAAAGAGATTGGGATTGTTGGAGTTGGAACTCTATGGAGGTTTTGAGTTCGGAGAAGTGTGAGAGGACGGAGGAGGTGGATTCAGTTGAGGATTCGGGGTTTGTTGAACGGCTTTGGGGGCGCTTCGAAAGCCTTTCTACCATTGCTAAGTGCTTCTTCTGTTTCTCTGTTTCGTCTTCCATGGAGGTTCAGTCTTCGTGTTTCTCAGATTCCTCAAACTCAATTCATAACATAATCATGGAATTACAAGACTGTTGCTTGATTTGAGTTTCGGCGGTCTATTTTAAATAGGGATTTTTGTTCTGTGGTGTGGTTTTCGTTACCGCTTTTTTCATAATAATCAGATAAATAAAATTAGTTTTTTTAGTAAATAAACTATAGGATAGGAGGGAACAAAATCAATTAAATTGATTTAAGTTAATGATTAATAAAATAGGGGTACACAACCTTGAATGTACGAGACATTGTCAAGTTAACCCTTAAAGAACAAAAAAATTGATTTTGTTGTTAAATGTGTAAAAAATCTTTCAATTAAGTTCTGTTTTTTAAGTTTTGTAGAACCATTTTGTTATTAAAATATAATTTTAAGAATCAATTTGATACTAAATCAGAAACTATTTTGTGATTAAGGAATGATATTTAGGGGCTAATTTGTACTTTTCTCACATTAGAGATTTAATCAGATTTTTTGTTCTTTTAAAGACTAAATTGGCAACAAGAGCCAGATTAATAAGTTATTCTTTTAATAAAAATATAACGAAATAACTTTAACTATTTTTTTTGTTAAATAACTTTTCCAAACAATGAAAATTTAGTCCATTTTCTGTGATGTTATCTTTAATTTATTGAATTTTTTTTCCTGCAATTGTATTGATTTAAACTGTTGCAATTCATTTATTTGATTCTAGTTTTAATTTAAACAGAGTAATAATACAGAACAATACCATATTCTAATCTAAACACAAACGCTCCTCATGCATACTATTTTTTTTAGTTTTATAATTAGTATCCTTAAAATCAATCCAAAAGTTATTTGTATTCGTTGATGGTCACAATTTCTTCGTCGTATAAAACGGACTGAGTTCATTTTCAGTCACATAATGTGGCATTTTATTTACACAACAAATTTTATAATTAAAAAAGGAAAACATTGTGAAATCTAATAAATTATGTTATGAAAATATTAATACAACATTATCATATAAACTATTGGATGAGTTGTTTTATGAATATCAAATTGTTAGAAATGGGTGCTTTACTAGTTTATACTTGTTTCGTTACCATAGTAAAATAAGATGGGATAAAAATAGTTTAACAAAATTATAATAGGATAAACCAATAAGATTTCACTCAATCACTTGCCCTTCCGAAACAAATGCATCATCAAACTGATTGACAATTGTTGACACTATAAAGCTCCAAAAAAATGTGATCGTTTATGCAAGCAACTAAAAGCGATTTTTTAATAAAATTGAAATTCCAAGTTAAGAAAATGTTTATCTTGATTTGAAGGATATGAATCATGGTTTTGATCATGAATCTCTGGTCACAAAAATAAAAGGCATGAACCTTCTCGCAGGAACAACATAAAATTACTACCAACAATATATTATACACAATGAAAACCACTGAACTCTGTAAATTGCAAATTAAGTGTTAGCTCACGCAGCCTTTTCAGCCTCTGCAGCTTCTGCTGCTGCTTCTTCCTCCCGAAGCTTCTTTAAAGATGGAGGTGGTCTTACAACAATGCTTTTCTTCCATTTTTTATCAAGCTTTCGGGACAACCTCTTACCGATACCCTCCTCAATTTCTCTTTCCCTCTTCACAGTAAGCATGCGAGCAATCTGTATGGATATGTGTAATCACAATATCATTCACCTAAAGTATAAATAGAGACAAGAAATGCACAATGTAGACTCCAGAAAAGGACCTCATTTGTTAGTAATTGGTAAAGCCATCTAGCATCATTTCATCATTTTAAGTTGTAAAAAGATCATAAGTAATAAACTAATAAATTATAAAGATGAGGCTAGATCAGGAAGGAGAAATCGAAATTCTCTCCAATCTCTCCACTGGGCATATCTTGAATTGGACATGGTACCAAAACACTGTGATCCCGGTGTGCTTTTGTTGCAAGGAGAGATAGAAACAGAAGGAATGACAATTTCAGTACTGACAGAATCTCAGTAGGAGTTCTGGAGAAGGTCAATATTGTTTAAAAGATGAAAATGGTAAATGGCAGCACAAGTGAATTTTATTGGGGACTTAAATTTAAAATTCAGAAAAAAGATTGACGTATTTATCTATTAAAGCTCAACTGAGTGAAAATTATGACATGACCAAATGAACATCGGAAACCTGCTTGGCCACACCTGGGAACATGAGTTGTAGACATTGTAACTGCTTCCCAAAGAAACTGAAGTACACATCTCGCACAATTGAATATATTTTTTCACTGTATTTTCATGTTCATACCTTAGAGACATATGATGCTAATATGCTATAATTTTAATTTGAAATAGAAGTTGGTAGGTCACACTTAATCTATGCCCGAAATTGGAACCAAGCGTACATGTCATAGGACCATTCAAATCCGGTTAGCTGTCAGGGAAATTTGTTTCTAAGTGAGCTTTCCCTTTTCAGGTTCAGAGAATAAACACAGTATGTGTAGGAGATTCAAATTTATGAGCTCAGATTGGACTAATTCATGTGAATCTAGAAACAAGAGTTCTCAAAACTTAACATTTTAATGAATGAATGACAAATTTTGTAGTTTAATCAACCAAAACAACTGAGTTGTACATAAGCATATACAAAGCACAAAAAATACAAAGAAGGAAAAGTTAATGGATGAAATGGTCTTCACATAATTTGTGCAGAGGGCATGGGCCAAGCTATCACCACTTCATGAAGTAAAATATATTAGTAGCTGACTACACCAGATATTTGCTTAAGGGTTTATGCCATAAAATTGATGGTAAAACCAGTTAGAATAAGATTTAAAAGAGAGCTAATATTAACAAGCCCCACAAAGAAATTTATTGAAATTTGCTCAAAACAACTTGTGAGAGTTGTAAGCTATTTCTAGAAGCTCTAGTAAGCTCAACCAAATGCCACTTTAATCACTACCGATTTACAGCCTCTCACCTTGCATTCCAAATTCCAATGTTCATCTCACTGTTGAACTTAATGAAATTCCCTTTTAGTTTCAAACTTTACTCTAACAGAGAGAGGAAAGAACAGAAACAGGATCCGGATCAAGGCTTCTTGCCTCTACATTTCCCTTTACAAAAGGCAAGTGGAATGGAGCTAACACTCAAGAAGGTTTTACAAAAGGGTCACTACCATATGTTTTATTGCAATGTCAAGGTTTTTGGAGTCTCTACAACCGCAACGTGACCACAATTGAGGTCCCCATTAGCTACATTGATTCATAATTTTTCACAGTATCAAGTATTGGGACATAACTGCAATATTAATTTGAAACATTCTCAAGCTTATCACAATAGTTAATTTCAAAGTTAAAGCAGAGAAAACCAAACTAAGCTCTCTCACAAACTTCCATAGTCATAGTTTGTAACCAAGAAAAGAAAATATACATTAACGAATGCACGTAATCTTATTATTAGTTCAAGTGAGCTTGTAATCAAAGGCATACCAAGTTAACCTAAGCAGAAAAAAATGACTTCCAAAAATTAGGAGGGAAGAAAAAAAGCAAGTACCCTTTTGCGCATACGGCCGAATTCACTGGACTTGAACTCGTTTCGAGCGGATTTCTGAAGGCGAAGCATGACAAGCTCTCCCTTAAGGTCGATAACCTCTTCGTTGATTTGTTCGGTGCTGAGTTGTCTAATTTCCTTCAATTCTTCCGCCCTCTTAGTCATCATCACCACCGGCACCGAAGCGGCGCGTTTCGCGAGTGGAACGGAGCATGTGGCAGTGCGACGGAGCTGAATGCCAGTGAAGGAAGATTTGAACGGCAACGGCTTCGGGAGAAAGCTTATGGTTGAAGAAGAAGGTGAAGCCACAGAGAGACTCAACATTCTCCGCTCTCTCTTCTTATTACCAGCGAAGTGGATACAATACCAGGGTGTTGCAGATAAGATCCAACTTCGTCTTCTTTTATGGGCTACCCAATTTTATTTTTACGCAATTTTTTGCAACATTGGGTGAATTAAAGTAATCTTTGTACCCAGGAAAAAAATATATTGGCAATTTTGTTAATTTTAAAAAAATTATATTAATTATTTTATTATAATAACTTGTTCGATTTAGTATTAGACAAATGAGAAGCACTTGTGTGGTTTATATATATATATATATATATATATATATATATATATATATATATATATATATATATTTTTTTTTTTTTTTTTTTTTTATTTTTTTTTTTTTTTTT
>Ga0214545_1002080_pt1 | contig 38534 bp, 17 predicted proteins | sample CNSS4metaG_FD_160064 | JGI IMG/M metagenome (GOLD analysis project Ga0214545, IMG submission 160064) | Root nodule microbial communities from cowpea collected in UCLA plant growth center, Los Angeles, California, USA - CNSS4 | ecosystem: Host-associated > Plants > Roots > Nodule | place: USA...
TATATATATATATAAATAAATAAAATCAAAATTTTAGGGGCCGGGGCCCCTCCCTGCCCCACAGAGCTCCGCCTCTGGCTGTGTTGTACCTCCCGAAAGAGAGGGTGTTCCTCAACTACTAACAGATATCTTTTATTGTACATGTGTATATGTTTATTCCTCAACTACTAACAGATATCTTTTATTGTACATGTGTATATGTTTAGTAAAAATTAATAAGGAAAAAAAATACTTTTTTATTGTGTATTTTTTTTATTTCAGATATCTTTAAGTTAAATTATTTACTGTCAATATTTTTATTTTATAATTTTTTAATATATTAAATTTTTTAAATTATTGTATTTTAATTTGAAATCAATTTATTCAATTTTATTTATTGGTTGTGTGAGCTATATCATTATGTGGTAGTTAATTTATAATATTCTTGTAGTGTTAATTTAACTGCTTATCAGTTATTATACTATATGTATAATATGTAAAGTGTAACATGCATTTCGATCATATTACCCTATCTCGTTAATCATAGATGTAAATAAATCTGTATGCATAAAAGTCCTGTTTAAGATGTAATCTAAGTGTTTGAATTTTAAACTGTATGCATAAAATTAATTTATAAAATAAAAATGTTATATATCTCTTGATTTTAATTCCATTAATAGAGATATAATATATTTTATTGTCCTATATAATTATCACAAATATTACGTATTATTATGAGTTATTAAGATTTTTTTCTTTATATTATGAAATATTATACTATATATTGAACAAGTAGATTCTAATAGATTAATATAAAAAATATGTAAGGTCTCATTGAGTGATTCTTCATCAAATATTATAAAATATTATAGCATTTGATTTTGACCTTTCATGGTTTGATTTATTGGCCATAAAATGAGTTTGGTTTGGATGTGGAAAGTGATAAGGTGAAGTGTATTATTGTTGTAGGTATTAATGAGAAAGCCCCCACCCTACAATGTAGAAATCCTAAAGCCATGAATTTGCCACAAATTTTTTGGTGGCACATTGCACACACTTATTCCGTTTAATATACTACAATATATAGTAAGTTAAAACTATATTAAATGCGTTCTACATGTGGTAGTAATTGCAAATAGTATAAATATAAATGTGGTACCAATAGGACTCATCTCTCATCTCCAACATAAATTTTTCTAATTTTTTATTAGGTGTTGCACAGTAGAGTTGTCAAAATAGGATGGACCCGTGAACTAATCCGACTCACCACGGGTTCAGATCGGGTTAAGTTGAAATTTTTCTACAAATTTTAATGAGTTAATTTTTTACTCGACCCACTTACAACCTGACTCACCTGGGTTGAACCCATGATACCAACCCGCAAATAAATGGTGTTGGATTTTGCAATTGGGTTGAGTTAGGTTGTTTTTTAGTCAACATATTGGTATTTTTGTGATTTTGGTTTGTAGTTTGAATTTAACATCCTTTTGGATTGCATTTAGATTCTATTGAAATTTATTTAGATTTTAATCGTAATTATAATTTAGTCTTTTCTTTTTAGATCGAAGAAAAAATATATTTTTTTAATTGAGTCAGTGACTCAATCAATTTAACCACCAATCCGTGATGAGTCTAATCGGGTTTAAATTTTTTTGGTTTACTAATAAGTGAGTCAGGCCAGACCAAATTATCCGTTTTGACAGTTGTAATGCACAGGTAAAAAGAGTGAATATTTTTCTATTTTTTGAGGAAAATAGCACACACCCATGGTTGCTTGCAACTACATGCCCTAAATCCATGAAGGTGGTGAAGCGAAGTGCATTATTGTTGTAGATATTAACTATTTGTTTCATGATATGGTCCCCACCCTACAATTAATGTAGCAACCCCAATACCAAGAACTTGCCAAAAAATTCTGGTGGCACGCTATGTTCACATTACTAGTCAATTAAAACTAAAGAAACTTACTAAATGCGTTTTCATGGCTCTCTATATACTGTACATATATTGCAGTTTAAAAGACTACAATTATAAAACTGTTACAATAGCTCTGTACACAACTGTGTTATTGATCGCAAACAAAATCAAAGCTTTCACATCAAATTAGGCGGAAAATCTAAATTTTGTAGCTGCCACAAACAAAATATTTCAAATTTAGAACATCTCCAACCCAATTTCCCAATCTTTCATCGCCACCTGTTATGCTATATTTAAGAATTTCCAATTTTAACGATAAAATGAAACTAAACTTAAATTCTTAGCATAGTTTCATAATCAATTCTACAATATATATATATATATATATATAAACACCTAATGCTATTTTTATTAAAAACGACAAAAGAACACGACTTCATTATTGTGAAATAAAAAATCTAAGTTTCACATATATGAATCTTCACTCGGAAAATAGAAACTCCACTTAAAAAAAAATTGAAGTCACGTAAACGACGAACTCACTTAAAAATTTCAAATTCATCATATATGAAAGCTTCTATTTCAAAAAGAGTAAAACCATCTTAAAAGAAAAGAACTTTTATTATGACCAAATAAAACCCTCGCCCATATACCAAACCACTGAATACAAAATTAAAAAAAAAAAAAAGATTAAAGTGGTTTACAACGAAATGTCCACGTATTATAACAAAATATCATATTACTTATAGAAACAAATTTATTAGTAATTTAAATTTGTTAACGAATTTTACCAATAAATTTTAGCATATTAATTACTTATAGAAATATTTGTCGATAAATTATTATCAGTATTAACTACTCATATAAATTTTGTAATTTTAATTTTAATATCAATTATTGTCATGTTTCTATGGTGACTTAATTTATTTAATCTTTAGTATAGGATAATTAATGTCACCTTTTACTATAGGATAACTAATGTCACTTAATAATATTACCTACAACAATTTTAATATAGCAATTCAACTAATGGGTTAAAAATTAAATAAATTAATCTTCCTCAATTAGTGTTCTTTCAAGTTTCAAAAATCTGATAACTAACTAATGTCAATAAACTATATATTTATAAGAACTCCAAACCACTACATACAACAAAAATATTAAGATCAAATTGTGATTTTAATGAAACACGATTTCTTTATATTAAAAAAATATATAATACATTATTATTTTTCATTATTTTATATTATAACCGGTGAGTACAAAAACATACTTTACTAAAAAAGTTTATGCAAGATAATATATAGTGTGGTGTCACGTGTAATAAATGAGAACCACAATTCCCTTATCCACGTAAAAGAAAATCCAATCTAAGTAAACAATAACTCACTTAAGCATGTAATTTGAGAACATTTTAACTTTCTCTATAACTATTTATAAAAAAATAAAATAATAAAATAATAAAATATATTTGTTAATGTTAAGAAGTAAATTTTAATTTTAATTTAATCTTACAAAACTGATGTAAAACTTTCATAAAGTGAGATTTATATTTATTTATATATTATAAAATCGTCTTAACTATAATCGATATTAGATCTTCACCGATATCCTCTTTAAATTAATTTGCCAAAGCTTTTTAGCATGATTCATCAAAATTTGTAATAGTTGCAGAGGAAGGATTCTTGTGCATATGATAAATATGGAAAGTTTCACGTCAAATAGTGATAAAATGATTTCATAGTATATAAATGGATTCTAACTCATTATACAAATCGGTTATGTGAGATTCAGTTAAGTTTAAAATTCACTTCTTAACATAATATTATAAACATTAATAGAACTTATTCTAACGAAATTTGTTGAGTCTATTATTTCACCTGCTATCAGACCATCCATTATCCATGCAGGGTTAAGTTGGGAAATTCACTCCTAACAATAAACTCTATATATAGTGGCTCATTGAGAGGAAAAAGAGTGTGAAGAATTTGTATTTTGATTTGAGAATGGCTTACACACAAGCTTTCTTGCAGCTCCATGCTCTAAGCACTCCTGTTAGAGTTTGGCCACACTGGGAAGTGGGAAGCACCAAACGAAAGCACATTGTTTGCAACGCACAGAAGGAGGATGTGGAAGAGGGTGAAGTCACCACTCTTAGCCATGTCTCTCGCAGATTGGCCCTCGGCACTGCGCTCATCGGCGGCGCCGCTGCTGCAGGCGCTAAGGTATCACCTGCTGATGCTGCTGATGATGCACAACTCTCTCTCGACCAACCTGGTATTTGTTTTACTCTCATCACCTCCATAAGCAATCCTTTCTTTGCATGTTTATTATTTATAACACAAACACTGTTAGAAACCCTATTTTGCACTGTATCACTACTGCATTAAGCAGAATCAGAGTCTCATAATAATGACTCAACATCGCTTGTAACGACTTTATTTTGTTGGGTACTGTAGCATTTATTACCACATTACCAGCTGCAATAAGCTCTGAGGAATATCCTGCATCCGTTGTGGAAGCTCTTTCTCTCAATCGAACCAGTTTTCCCAAGGGCTTCGTTTTCGGGACAGCATCAGCGGCATACCAGGTATCCTCATAGTATATCTCTTCTTAATCTTTTACGAGAAAACTGTTTGAGATTTCAACGTATTTAACTTCATCCCATTATGTTATGTTGTTGATATATATATATACCTATAGTACGAAGGAGCGGCGTTTGAAGATGGAAGAAAAGCAAGTATATGGGATGCATTCACCCACAGATATCCAGGTTTTTTTTCTACCTTCCTAAATATAAATCCAATTAAGACGATTATAAATTATTTTTTTTAATATTAAAAAATATTTGTTTCTATGCTTTTCAAAAATTTTACATAGGAAACTTACTAAAAATGGTAGATAATATCTGATTGTAAACATTTAATACTTGCAGAGAGGATAAGGGATAGAAGTAATGGAGATGTAGCAGTTGACGAATATCACCGCTACAGGGTAGAGTCCAATTTCTTAATGATTACAGTGAAGGATGAATGAGGAAACCAATTATTTTTCTTCATCAAAACAATTAATTAAACTTTTGGACGTTGTTTTACATTTATATAACAGGAAGATATTCAGATAATGAAGGATATGAATCTGGATGCATACAGATTCTCCATATCATGGTCTAGAATAGTACCAAGTGAGATAGAAGTTGATGAGTTATTATTCTGTTTATTATTACTGTTGTTGGATCTTTCATTGTGAATGATTTTTCAATCTTCTTTTAAAAATGATTGATATATATAGATGGAAAGGTGGGTCCATACGAGGAGGGTGTAAACCAAGCAGGAATCGATTATTACAATCGCCTCATAGATTATCTGATAGACAACGGTCAGTGTCCATGTTTTCCTCTCTTGGTTTTTCTTCGTTAAAATTTACATCTTATAATATATAATTTTTCTTTCATTGATTTAAATATTAATGTCGCAGGTCTAAAACCATATGTCACACTTTTTCACTGGGATCTTCCCCAAGCTTTAGAAGAAGAATATGGAGGTTTTTTATCTCATCATGTTGTGTAAGTTCTACAAAATTTATTTTATATTTGCATACTAATTGTTCAAAAAATGACTTTGCTGTATTCTTGATTTTCAGAGATGATTTCCGAGACTATGCAAGAGTTTGTTTCAAAAACTTTGGAGACAGGGTGAAACATTGGATTACTCTAAATGAGCCATGGTCTTACAGTAACAATGGTTACGCAGTTGGGACGTTTGCACCAGCTCGATGCTCTGAATGGCAAGATCCAACTTGCCTCGGTGGTGACTCAGGAAGAGAACCATATATAGTTACACATAATCTACTACTTTCTCATGCAGCCGCTGTAGAAGAGTACAGAAAATTTCAGGTTTGTTTAGACTGGATTAGAAACTCTCGTTTATCTCTTTTTTATTAATAAGCCGTTAGGAAATGAGCTTTAAACCTAATTCAACTTCATAAAACCAGCTTGTAAGGTGAGGTTTGCATCCCACTTATATATTATTAGGAGGTGTACTTTAAGTCTAACTCAACCTCACAAAATCGACTTGTAAAGTGAGGTTTTATCCCACTTATATACCATGAAATTGTCTATTTCTAGTCAATGTGAGACTTTCTTACAGAAGTGAACTTTAAACCTAAAGTAATTTTACAAAATTAATTTGTAAGATGAGATTTATAACCAGTTATATATTATAAATTGATCTTATTTTTTATCATCGATGCGAGACTTCTACCTTTTTAACGTTAAACACACTTTACACAGGAATATCAAGAAGGAATGATAGGCATAACACTTATTTCTCATTGGTACGAGCCACAAACAGACTCTGAATCAGATAAAGACGCTGCCAAACGTGCACTTGACTTCATGTTTGGGTGGTAAGTGCTTAACTCTGCATTAGAATATGCATTAATAGTTGAAGAGAAGATGTTTTGATATGTAACAATGATTACTTACAGGTACATGGAACCATTGACAACAGGAAAATATCCAAAGAGCATGCGTTATCTAGTTGGTAATCGATTACCAGAGTTCTCAAAACATGAATCAAAACTTCTTGCTGACTCATATGATTTTATTGGAATAAACTATTACACCACTGTTTGCGTTGCGGATAATCCTTCTGTTCAACCAGAATCTAAACGTAGTTATAGTACAGATCCCAATGTCATTTATTCAAGTGAGGAAACTTCTATCTTTAAATTATTTAAATTAAGAAAGTCCATTAGAAAAAAAAAATATTCTGAATACTAAATTTTGACAACTTTTCTTATAATTTTAGGTGGTATCTTTTAAGTGATTTTGTATTTTTTCGTTTTTTCATTCTTAATATTCTAAAACCACTTAAAAGATATTACCTCATATTGTAAAAGAAAATTGTCAAAATTTAGTAATCAAAATATGACTGTGGTATAAATTATGTATATGTTCAATTTCCTAATATAACATTTTCTTTTTGTTTTCAATGCCCAGCTCAACGCAATGGTGTTCTCATAGGTGTACCGGTGTGTATATTTATGATTTTTGTCAAATTCTATGTTCACACTAATAATAATAATAATATTATTATTATTATTATTATTTTATTTAATATAACTTTATATTTATATTTGCAGACGGCTTCTGATTGGTTATATGTTTGCCCAAAAGGAATTAAAAAGTTGTTGCTCTATACCAAAAAAGAGTACAACGATCCTGTGATTTATATAACTGAAAATGGTAATTATACCAAAAGCAATTTTTATTGTCTTTAAAGAATATATTTTGACAAAATTATTCAAAATGTGGAATTTCAATATAGATATTTCTTTTAACATGTTGATGTATATATTACTTTGAATTTATAGGAAGAGGCAATGACATCGGTGAAGAACACGATACACTTGAGGAATCTCTTATAGATGTTTATAGAATCGATTTTTACTATCGTCATCTCTATTATCTACTTTCAGCAATAAGGTAATGATTTAACTTTTACATATTTTAAATTTGTTTCTAACTCTAATTTATTTATTTTTTTTATTAAGGGATCGCGTAAAGGTAAAAGGATATTTTGCATGGTCACTTTTGGACAATTTTGAATGGAAAGATGGGTATTTAGTAGGATTTGGACTAAACTATGTGGACAGGAAAAATAAGTTGAAGCGATATCCCAAACTTTCAGCAAAGTGGTTTAAAAATTTTCTTCAAAAGGCATGAGATGATTGCAAGAGTTTGGAAGATAATCTCTTATGTAATGTTGCCTATTAATAAATTTGTGTGGGAGCTGTTAAACTTTTTATTAATGTAATGCTTTTTTATTAGTGAAATGTGGCTTGTTTAGTAAATTAATTCCTGGTTGTTTTTTTATTTGAGAAGAGAACATATTCGTTTAATTTTTTTAATCTGTCACATTAGGCTTAATATCAGCTTTTCTTTAACAATGAAGAATTATATTAAGTGCTATTTGGGATATTTTAACTTATGTATAAATAAATATATGCAAGAAAAAAAATTATGAAATTAATATACCACCGAAACTATAACTAAATTGATGTATTAAACAAATTTTACTACTTAAAATAATAAGTATTATAATTTAAAAATATCATATAACCAATTATTACATCGTAACATCTTATAGAGATATTAGATAATGAATTACTATTATAATATCTTAATAATATAACAGAATATAATAAATTATTATATCATAAAATATTAGTTATAAATATTTTAAAAATATTTCATAATATCTTGAGAATATAATATAATAGGTTATTATAACATAAAATATTAATTTTAAATATCTTAGATATATTTCATAATATGTTGGAAATAAATACATAAGCCTCTAATTTCAAAATTGAAATTAAGGTACACATAAAACATATTGAGAAATGAACAAGTTTTATCATTTTTTATTAATTGAAATCTGCGAATGTCGAGTGCACTAATATCAGTTTCTAAATATTCCATATATTTAATTATTATATTTCCTTTTTATAAAAATATAGTAAGAGTAAGTTCTTGTTCATTATTGTTGTATTGTGAGATCTGAAATACTTAATCCTAGTTCCCACCTCACTTCGAACCATTTGAAAAAGAAGAAGAGATTTTTATAATATTAATATGTAGATTTTTGTGCGAGTAAAAATATCAAAATAAAACTAACCATTGAGGAAAAACTGTTAGATAAGACTTTTTGAAAATAGAAAAATTATGTGGAATAAAAAAGAATGTCATTACTAAAAGAATCGAAGGACTTTGTCTGAAATATATTAAAATGTTGAATGTGAAACACGCTCATTCTCACAATAATAATATTTTGAAAACCACTATTTGTATTAGTATAAAAGTAGAAAAAAGTTACAATTATTTTCGTGAAGAAATTGAATTTGAAGGAAAGAATTCGTACAATCATTAAAAAAGATGCCAATTATTTATCTTCTTGGGGCGAAACATAAATTATTTCTAAGAAAAAAAAAATATTGACATATCACAAGTTAATAAGACATTAACAAACACTAATAATCACTAAACATACTTCTAACTAAAATTAAGATTATATCTCCTAAATATAATGACTAATGATAATAATAATGATAATATTTCAGCAAGTATAATATTTTGATTATAAAATCATATTTTTAAATATAAATAAAAATTACAGATTGTAGATAATAGACACCACAAAAATATTATCTTGCGAGTGTGTTGTTTGTCATCGATCTGACGCAATTGGTATCAGCATCATCCTGACACCTACATTCTTTCTAATTAAAGACTTTTGGTCTTTATTTTGGACACATTCCCCTACCAAAATAAGCAACTACCCACTTTCTCCCATGTCTTTTATTATATATATTTTTTTATTTTTAAGTAAAAATTACAATTAATTTATTTTTTAATTATTTATCTAATTTAACTTTTCAACGGTAAAGATACGTAAATTTAATTTTTTTTAATGAAATTTTATTAAATCTATTCATCATTTTAAATATATTTTATTATAGTATTTGAGTTCATTACACTGTTTGATATTTTTTGTCTTTAATGTTAATTCATATATTATCATAAACCGTATTTAAAATATTAAATAAATTTAACAAAATTTAATTAAAAAAATTTAATGTATATATCTTTATAATTATGAAACTAAATTATATAAAATTTTTGAAAAAAACTAATTTTAATTTCACTGCAAGTTTAGAAACAAAAATATATTTAACATGAGAAAATAAAGTATATATTTAACCCATCATATAACGCCTGCGGCTCGGCCTTTCACCACTTTTGCTCTCTTCATTTTCATTAATTAAACTTTTTGCATTTTCCAATAATTCTTAATTTTTAAGCAAGTGATTATAATAAATCTCCTCTTATAAATTAATTTTTTAAAGTTGAATTAAATTTAAAATTTATTTATTATTATATGTTGCATATTTTTAACGGAATCTCTCCAATAGAGAGAAGTTACGTGTTTCTTAAATTTGATAAAAATGGTATTTTTTTAGTGCACATTCTATTTTATAATTTGAAAAAAAAGTTAGAATTTCTTCTTTTTTTTTTTCTGGTAGAAATGTTTATGTTAAAGACACAATTTCATAAGAAAATTATTATTTTTAAAAGGTAAATAAAATATGAGAAACATAGTTTTATAATTTCAAATTTGTCTCTACGAAAAAGATATGGTTATTAATCTCATTTGGCACTGTTTGGTGGGTATGAAAATGACCACTTCGTAGTGTTTCTAGACGCGCTTCCTTATCTACACTACATCCATGTTTGCAGTGGTACAGTTGGTATTTCCAGAAAAGGAATATATTCAGTACGTTACAATAAATTAGAAAATTCATATTTTTATATTTCCAGAAAAGGAATCAATTCATTACGTTACAATAAATTAGAAAATTCATATTTTTATATCTTCTAATTCTTAAATTTTAATTTTAACATAAAGGTAAAATTTATGTTTGTCTTCAAACTTTAATATAGTTTAACTTTTAAATTTTGATATAATTTAATTCTCAAATTTTGATATAGTTTTGTTATTAAATTTTTGAAATGAATAGATATATAGTCTTTTTATTTCTATTTTAAATTTTGTTAATTTATCAAATATATTTAAAACTGATATTTAATTGTTTATAGTATTTAAAATATTACAAAATATTACAGTTCAATCTAAAACTTTATTTATCAAACTCGTAAAAATTTCAATACGTTAAGTTAAAATGATTCACTTTTAAAGTTTTAAAATTAAAATATATTAAAATTTGAAATAGAGAAGAATTTTAGTTTCGCATTTAAAATTTAGAAATTAAAATATATTTTAATTATTTTTTATTTTTTTTATTTAAGATATTAACACAAAAACTGGTGTTATTAAAATATTTTTTTAATGTTAATTATGTTTTAAGGATTTTAAAAGCTAACCCTTTACAACACATCATATAGAATTATGGTTAAATATTTTTTTTCCTCATTTTCTTAAAAATATTCAATTTGGTCTTCATCGTTAATTTTGATAAAACGATGTTAAAGTCAATGTTACGTGTCAATTTCTGATTTTTTTGAATTTTTTTATTTTATGTTTATTTATTTTATTTTTAGTTTTTTTTTTTTTTTTTTTATACGTGACACTCCATACTTATGTCATGTGTCAAAATTATTCAATCTAGTCTTTATATTTATTTTTAATTTTAATTTAGTCTCAATTTTTGTAAAAATGAAACAATATTATCCCTCCTTATATTGACACTCAATTTTGTTTTTGTATAAATCTTACGATGATATTCTTACTAAAATAAAAATTTTTATTAAATATTTGTAAAAATATTTTTAAACAATTTTTTTTAGTTTTATTATTAAACAAAGTTAAATAAAAACTAAATTGAATTATTCTTAAAAAAATAAGGACCAAATTAAAAAAAAATTGAAGACCAAACTAATATTATTAGTTGAGAAATAAAATGACAAAAAATAATTTAACTTAGAATTATTGAAAATCCTTCTACACTTTGATTTGGATGTCATCTCACATCCTCATTTTGTATTACACGTGTTATCCCATTGCGGTACGAACATGGATAACTTTATTTTGTTCACAACACCAAACACAGTGTTAATTTATACAATTTTTATTTCAATACATTAATGTTAAAATACTAAAATGTTTTTTTATCATTGTCAATAGAAAAACCTTATAAAATATAAAATTTATACTTTTATCATTACTTTTTTGTATATGAAATGAAATATGCATATAATAATTATTCATCGGTGTAAAGAAATTATTTATTTAATATTCATATTACTACTGTAATTATATTTTCTATGTTAATTAAATGAGAGATAAAAAAATATAAATAAAATTATATTACTTTAGAATTTAGACAAATGTGAAATGAAAAAAAGTTGACAATTAAAGGGTTATATTTGTTGTTTTCACTTATTAGTTGGCCACATGTATCTCGTTTTATTCATTCCCACACATTTTTTTTATTGCTGCTTTTGTATGATCTATTTCTCGTTCTTTTTTCATCTCGTCTCGTAGTTGTTCTCTCAAGTCAATTTTAATTTTTTTTAAGTATTCATCCATAGATTCATTAAATATGAATGAGATTAACGTTTAATAATATTAATTTTTACCATTGAATCATATTTTATTAATAAAATCAACTATTTTATAGTTTTTAATCTTAAATTTATTTGATTTTATAGACAGATAGATTTTGGATTATACTAATTTAATTTTATCATTAATTTTCATTTTTTGTGTGTCTAATTATAAAGGGAAAACGTTGTTCCGAAATTCAGACAAGTGAACAATCCTAAATAACAAGAAGTAGACCAAATGTAAAATAATAAAGAAATACTTACATATAAATAAAACTGTATGCATAAAAGTCCTGTTATTTATAATTTAATTTCGTAAAATTAATTTATAAAATAACGTTCAAATCTTACTTGTATATTATAATTTAATTATGTTTTTACTCATATAACTTATTTTCTCGTTAACTTGTCAATCAGGACATGGTGTGGTGTATTAAAATTATAAAATCTTTTATATTTTAAGAAACTACTTCAAGTCATTTTTTAAAAACTTCTTTAACTTTGTATTTAAGAGAACAATGAAATTAAATAGTGTTGCATTAAAATGTTCTAATCTATGTATGTAAAATATCAGTAGATAAATATATATAAAAAATGCAAATGTAAATAAGTAGGTTTTGGAAAGTATGTCTGTATTTCCAAAATCTAATATTACAAAAATAAAAGAATCTCCACTTAATAAATCTTGTATGTAATTATGATATTTTCAAATTAAAAACATTACAAATTACTATCAAAATTATTCTTTACAAAAATATTATAGGATTATTATTATTGCATTTGTTTTTGACCTTTCATGGTTTGATTTATTGGCCATAAAAGTGAGTTTGGTTTGGATGTGGAAAGTGATAAGGTGAAGTGTATTATTGTTGTAGGTATTAATGAGAAAGCCCCCACCCTACAATGTAGATATCCTAAAGCTATGAATTTGCTACAAATATTTTGGTGACACATTGCACACACTTATTTCGTTTAATATCCTACAATGTATTGTAAGTTAAAAGTATATTAAATGCGTTTCCATGTCTATGTTCTAAACTAAAATGCTTAGTATACACATAATATTATATATTATACTAAAGATAATGGTGTTTGGGATATGAATGATCAATATAAACTAGAATTCCTCGTTTTGATATGGAAGTGTTTGCTGTCAAATCCTTATAAACATTTTTTTTTATGTCAATATTAAGATGGAAACCGGAGGAGACACAATAATAGATATAGAAATTATCTCTTGGTAAAATATTAATATAATATAGATAAAGTATTTTAAAAATAATGTATCAATGTATGTATATAAATTTTGTATAAGGTTTGGAGTATTCCAATGTTTCGATTTTTATTACTTTTATAAAATATGATATTTAATCTTAATAAATAATAAAATAAAAAATTAAATATAATAAAGAATAATAAAATTTATTGAGATATTTTTTTTTCCCTCATTCTAAGTTTCTCACGTATTGTATACATTTATTACTATTGCATCTCTACTTTAGTTTTTTGTTTTAAAACAAAAATAGAAAGTTAGACATAAATTCTTTCTTTTCCTCTTAGTTCTCATATGTTCTTTTTTTTAAGATAAAAAAGGTAACTCTTTTTTCTATTGATAGAAAAATATTAGTTTGATATTTTTTTTTTCATCTTATGATTTATTTGCATATTTATTTTTTTATGAATATAAAAAGAAAAGTTATGTATATGTTTTTTGATAACCATTTCTTAGATGTGACTTGATTATCATAATTTTTTTAGTAATTACGTCTCAATTTTTGGTTCGATTTTGATAATTGTTTTGTAGTTTTATTTTTTTAAATAGGTATATTGATGAAGAATAAAATAATAGATTCATTTTTTTAAAGTAATAAAAGGGAAGATACCCTTGAAGATGAAAACAATACAAATTTACTTCTTCACCTATCTTGTTAGATTCAATTGTTGAATTAGAGAATCATTTCTTAAGATTCAAAAAATTATAAGTTAGAAGTTTCATATTAATTCTTCTGAATTATAGGCGAAAATTTTCATATTAATTATTTGAAACTTATTATAAGAAAACGTTCTCAAATATAAGAATATTCAGGGGGAGAGATGAAATTAGAAAAACTTATTTAAAATGGGTTTCATATCAAATACAACTTCAACACTATCATTTTTTTAAGAAAAAATACAAGGAGATTTCAATACTAAATTATATATATTTTTGTTATATTAGTAACAATAATTAAATATATGAAATTTGAGTATATTATTTTGGTCCTTTCTAAATTTTTGATCAAGATCTGTCATTGCAAGTATATGCGTTAGATGCTAACAAATGCTCCATTGAATAATTGTTCACGAACAATGATATTTATAAAAAAGTTTATGTACTTTTACTTTGTTTTTTGTCTAGGATGTTTAGGTGGTTACCTTTGTTAATCTATTTGGGTTTTGCCAATATGTTTTTGTATTATGACATCTACTAATTATATTTGATTTTTGTTCGCTTTAATTTAAATATTCTTGTTGACATGATGTTATATTATATTGTTTCAGATGATCTTGATCACATATAATACCATATATATATATATATATATATATATATATATATATATTTATTTATTTATTTATTTTAAAGAGAGTGAATATTTTTTTATTTTGAAAAAAATAACACACACCAATGGTTTCTTGCAACTCCATGCCCTAATCACTTATTTACCTACAATGTAGCAAACCTAAATCCATGAAGGTGGTGAAGCGAAGTTATTGTAGATATTAACTATTTATTTCATGATGAGGTCCCACCCTACACTTAATGTATCAACCCCAATACCAAGAACTTGCAAAAAGGTCTCTCCAAAATTTCCTGTATAGGCTATGTTCACATCACTAGTCAATTAAAACTAAAAAAAACTTACTAAATGCGTTTTCATGGCTCTCTATATACTGTACATATATTGCACTTTAAAAGACTACAAATGTAAAACTGTTACAGTAGGTCACACCTTGCTGTACAAAACTGTGTTATTATCACAAACAAAATCAAAGCTTTCACATCAAATTAGGCGGAAAGTCTAAATTTTGTAGCTGCCACAAACAAAAGGGAAACAAAATATTTCAAATTTAGAACATCTCCAACCCAATTTCCCAATCTTTCATCGCCACCTGTTATGCTATGTTTAAGAGTTTCCAATTTTAACGATAAAATGAAACTAAACTTAAATTCTTAGCATTCAGGTAATAGTTTCATAATTAATTCTACAATATATATGTATATTATTAATCATAATTCATATTACTGCCGACAATTTTAGGTATACATTCAATGATTCTTGCGATATGTACAGTATAATATGTTGACTGTATTTGTAAGACAAACGAGGACTTTTCAAAAAGAACTACGTCCAAAACCTGGAAATAAACTAGAAAATTTGTTGCGATACAAATTTTTATAAATGATCTTATTGTATCTTTAAAATCTTAATTTATATGCATTAAATGAAAGTTCTACTGCAATTTGAATATTTATCATGGTTTAAATTAATTTTTATTTTTATTTCATATTTCAAAGAATAAAACTTAATTAAGCTAAAGTTACATCAATCATTCAAAATGTATCATCTTAAAAACATTACTACTTAAAAATATATATATATATATATATATATATATATATATATATATAATATGTTATTTTTATAAAACATAACAAAAGAACACAACTTCATTATTATAAAATGCAATTATTTGTGAATTCTATTAAAAAAATCTAAGTTTCTAATTATGAAAAAAATAACTTCACATACATGAATCTTATTCACTCGGAAAAAAGAAACTCCACTTAAGAAAATAAAAAAAAATTAAAGTCCGGTACACGACGAATTCACTTAAAAGTTTCAAATTCACTATATATGAAAACTTCTAGTTCAAAAAATTAAAACCATCTTAAAAAAAGTCCTTCTATTATGACCAAATAAAACCCTCGCCCATATCCCAACGACTGAATACAAAATAAAAAAAATTAAAGTGATTTATAACGAAATTGTGCATGTATTACAAACAAATATCATATGATGGATGAAGCAAATTTATTAGTAAAATAATAATCATTGACAGAAAAAATTTATTAATAATTCAAATTTATACGAATTTCACTGATGAATATTAGGACATTAATTACAACAAAATATTCGTTGATAATGGATTTTTTAATAAAATTTGTCAATAAAATTCATTTAAAATTAGAACTTTTATTAGTGGAGAATACTTTATGGGTAAAATGAACATTAAGATTTTTACTCTAGCTATGGTCATGGTCAAATACTTCGATAACATTAATTTTTTCAAATTAATTAGTAAATTCGTCTATTGTTAACTTCTCTTTTAAATTTATTAATAAATTTGTTAATTATTTTTAAAATATTTATCAACAAATCTGTCGATAAATATATTTTTAAAATCCGATAATTCTTTTAAGAAATTTGATGTTAAAAGAAGTGTTAACTTTTTGTCCAATTTAATAAATTATTTATTATAAATTAAATGAAAAAAAAAGAAAAAGAGAAAATAGGACAAAGTGGCATGGCAGCAATAATACTTACAATAGTAGTAGTGACAATGATGACAATAACGACATCAACGATTATAACATAAGAGAAGGAAGGAAGAGGAGATAAAAGAGCAAAAAGAAGACACAGGAGATGGAAATGATGAAAAAGAAAACCAAATTGTTATAGTTACCGATGAATATTCCGTAGATAATGATAAAAATATTCGATCATTAATAATTATTAACAGATTTTTTGATTATTGGGTAAAATTTATGGACAAATATTTTAGAGATGACTATTTTATCGTGGGTACATTTTTTAACGGATTTTAGTCGTCTAATGGGAAAACCTATTTATCCATTCTGGTAATAGTTGGTAGATGAAAGAAAATATTGAATACAGTGTGTGGACATGAACGTAACAGAGTCCACTCTGCACAGTCTGAATAGCAGTAGAGGATTTGTTTTTGCATGCAACAGATTCTATATATATAGCAATTGATGCAGAGGCCAAAGACAGTTAAGATTTTGTATTTTGAAGAGAATGGCTTACACCCAACCTTTCTTGCACCTCAATGCCCTAACCACTCCTCTTAGAGTTTGCCCACAGTGGGGACTGCTCAGCACCAAACCAAAGCAAATTGTGTGCACGGCACAGAAGGAGAATGACCAAGACGGTGATGCCACCACCCTTAGCCATGTCTCTCGCAGATTATTAGAACTCAACTTTTATTATTGTGTTATATACAAGATAAAAGAGAGAGAAGAAGAGGTGTGTTGTTATAACAGAAACAGCTGTACAAAGAATAGGTGTGCTGTTATAATAGAAACAGCTGTACAAAGAAAACAAAATATTGTTTATCAGAAAATAAACTCTAATACAGATTGGCCCTCGGCACCGTGCTCATCGGCGTCGCCGCCGCCGCCGCGACTACGGTCTCACCTGCTGTTGCTGCTGATGCACAACTCTCTCTCGACCAACCTGGTATTTTATCCTGGATCACTTCTTTAAACCATCCATTACTTGTTAAGAATTCAAATGTGAGTCTAAATTTTAAATTGGTTAGAAATGAAAAAGTAAGGTACTATACAAGAAAAAGACCCATAAATCTATTGACTTAAGATTTTAAATTGAGAGTGATGTCATTATCTTATATGGTTGGACTCAAGTTTCATTAATGTTATATCTCCTCAGTGAAACTCCCTCTATAAAACCTAACAAGTGCTATGATTGAAAATGTTTTTGTTAAAAATGTGAGTCTAAGTTCTACATTGATTAAAAATAAGAAAATAAATTACTATATAAGAATAATCGGTGAATATTGCATGTAACGAGTTTAATCTCTTGGCTACTGTGGCAGTTACCACATTACCAGCAATTGATTCCGAGGAATATCCTTCATCGGATGTGGAATATTTTTATCTCAATCGAAACAGTTTTCCCCGAGGCTTCGTTTTCGGGACAGCATCCGCGGCTTACCAGGTATACATTAAATAAAACATACCCATGCTTTTGTTTATGTTCTTATATACCTTCTTCTTCTTAAATATAAAGTTGTAGAATGCATATTGATTAAAATTAAAATTAAAACACTTCAAGTCTGTTTTTTTTTTATAATTTATTTTCTGCTAACAAAAACACTCTATTTATCACACAAAGTACGTGTTTATTTTATGTTTCTAAATATATAAATTAAATATCACGTCACTTTTCTTATTCTTGGAGAAGTTAACCTTTCGGATTTGAATCTAATAAACTCACATGATTTTGTTATGTTCATGTTACAGTATGAAGGTGCGGCAAAAGAAGGTGGAAGAGGACCAAGTATATGGGATAACTTCACCCATATGCATCCAGGTTTGTTTTGTAATTTTTTTCTTTCTATGTTTCTATCTCTAACATGATATATCAAGGAGAATGTGATTGTTAATATCTAAAGAAAAATTAAAACAAGTAGGATTGAATATTGGATATTCATTCTTCAGTTATGCCTAGTATAAGCCTATTTAGAAAATTTTGGATAAAAGGAAAACTAAAAGAAATAACAAAATTTGAAATAAAGCGATTATAAATATAATGTTTTCTAATATTTAAAAGAAAAATTATATTATATATTTGAAACTTAAGAAAAATGGTAGACAATAGTTTGATTATAAACGTGTAATATTTCAGAGAAGATAAAGGATGGAAGTAATGGAGATGTAGCAGTCGACGAATATCACCGCTACAAGGTAAAGTCCAAATTTTTAATAAAGAAACCAATTATCTCTCTTCGTTAAAATTATTTATTAATTTTTTTGGATGTTGTTTTTATGTTTATAATAACAGGAAGATATTAAGATAATGAAGGATATGAATCTGGATGCATACAGATTTTCCATCTCATGGTCTAGAATCCTACCAAGTGAGATCAAATTGTTGTTTTTATAATTATTGTAGGTGAATATTTGATGTTAATGATTTAAATCCTTTTTTAAAATGATTCATATATATAGATGGAAAGCTCTCTGGAGGTGTAAACCAAGAAGGAATCGATTATTACAACAACCTCATCAATGAATTAAGAGCCAATGGTCAATATCCATGTTTTTCTCCTTGATTTTTTTTTTTAGTGTTAAAATTTAAAATTTATATTATATTCTTTTAAGTAAATGAAATAATGTTTTAAATATGGATGTTGCAGATATAGAACCATATGTCACACTCTTTCACTGGGATGTTCCCCAAGCTTTAGAAGACGAGTATGGAGGTTTCTTATCTCTTCAGATTAAGTAAGTTATACCAAATTTATTTTCTATTCAAATTATTACTATCATAATCAAAGTATACGAGATGAATACTTTTAGTAAACTAATATATTTTATCTGTTTATATAATTTGTTTGAGATAACATGATCTTTTAAGAAAATACATAAATTATGTTGGATTTTTTTTTACACAAAAACACCCTGATTTTATTCTATTTTTTTTTATCTCCAAAAACAAATTAAATTAACAAGATAATTGAGTTATCTCAATCTATATATACAACATAAATAAAAGAAAATAAAAAATATTAGCACTTTATTGTATTCTCTCTCATACTAAGCCTGCGTTGCATAAACTTTACATTCTTATATATTACAAAAGTTAAAAGCATTATGATATCATACATGAAAAAATGCATTAAACATCCAAAATTTCAAATTACTTTGGATGATATTGATTTCTTTCGTGTATCAACCAGCATATACTTCATTCATATTTGTGATATATCTTTGTTGCATTTATGCGATATCTTTAACTATGATTGATTTTCAGAGATGATTTTCGAGACTTTGTTTTGAAGAATTTGGAGATAGGGTGAAACATTGGATTACATTAAACGAACCATGGACTTTCAGTAAATATGGTTATGCAATCGGAGTTTTTGCACCAGGTCGATGCTCTGAATTGATAAATCCAACTTGTCTCGGTGGTGATTCGGGAAGAGAACCTTATATAGTCACACATCACCAATTACTAGCTCATGCAGAAGCAGTCCAAGTGTACAAGAAAATGTTCCAGGTCTTTTTTTTCTTCACTCTTTAACCCTAATTTATTAGATTTTCAAGTTAACCAAGAATTAATTCAAGTATTTCTACAACAATTTTGCTTAATTAACCTTCAAAACACTGTACACAGAGATCTCAAAAAGGAGTGATAGGACCAGCAATTAATTCGTTTTGGTTTGAGCCATATTCAGATACCAAATTAGATAACGACGCTCAACAACGAGCACTGGACTTCATGCTTGGCTGGTAAGTGCTTAAATCTACATGAGAATGCGTATTATCGAGTAGGATATCATTTCAAGAAAAAATTGTATAAAACATAAGTTAAAACATAATTCTGTGTGTGATTATATCATAGTTTATGGAAAATGTGTGATTCTTGATCAAGATTTTACTCGGTAAATCATAATTTTGGTGAGATTCATTTTCTCCAATTGGAACACCTAGGATTAAGTAAAAGTTGCAATATTGTTTGGAGATGTATGTGGGTGACAACAATTTGGAGTATTTGGGACCAAATGAATAATATCATTTTTAGGAATGTAAAAGTAGATGTTGAGGAAATATTTTCTTTGACACAAGTTAAAACATGGGCCTGGATCACAATAAATACCCAAGAGCGTCTTTTTCATATTCGGACTGGTGCTTATGCTCAACCACGTGTCTAAAATCAATACGACTCTAATCTTAACATCTAAAACTCCATTGATCTCTTATGCATGTTTTGAAAAGTGTAATGAGTGAGTTGTCACCATTATGTGTGTTTATGTGTTTTGTTTTTGTTAGTGTTGTAAGCCAAAATAAACAGCTGTCCATTTGTTATGACAGCTGTATTAAAAGTCTGGTTGTTTCCTTTTCTGTTAACTGTTTCAATAAGTCATGTTCTGCTGTATAAAAGATATGTACTGCATTTATTCTTTTAGTGTGAATGAAACGTTACACATCTTTCTTGCATCTCTCTCTTAAAACCCATTATGGTATCCAGAGCTAGTTACGATAACTAGGGGTGTGTGAAAGTTAGCGAAAAAGATTTGAGAATTCCTAACGTGTGTGGTTCTTGTGCGCAAAACAAGAACAGAGCAGGGGTCTCAAATTTTGATCGAAGAAGTGTGCAGCGTAGGCGAGTACGATGGCTGGGTTAGGAAGCATGATGCAAGGTTCACTGCCCGTCTTTGATGGAAGGTCGTTCGACGACTGGCGCATTAAGATGCAAGCCATTTTTGGCTTTCAAGACGTTGCAGATGTAGTGCTTGAGGGATTGCCAGAGTTGGGATCCAAGGCTACAGATGAAGAGAAGAGAAACTTCAAGGTGCAGCAGAAAATGGATAGCAAAGCACGATTCCTCCTTTATCAATGTGTTGGCCCGAAAGTATTTCACAGAATCTCAAAGGCTGAAACAGCCAAAGAGATCTGGGAAATCTTGATCAAAACCTACGGAGATGGTGATAGGAGCAAGAAAGTAAAGATGCAAACTCTGAGACGACAATTCGAGTGTCTGACCATGGAGGAGAGTGAAACTGTGACAGAGTACTTTGATAAAATTCAAGAACATGTGAGTGCAATGCGTGCTTGCCGTGATCCCATCACTGATCAGTACGTAGTTGACAAGATACTGAGATCATTGCCACCAAAGTTTGATCACATTGTGGTGACTATTGAAGAAACACGTGATACAGGGTCTATGGAGTTAGAAGAGTTACAACACTCTTTGGAGTCGCATGAGCATAGGTTGGTTGAGCGTAGACAGATTCAAGAGCAAGCTCTGCAAGCTCGGTCACAATCTCATGACAAGGGAAAAGGCTTCAAGAAAGGATTCAAGAAAGGTGGTAAGAAGAAACATGGTCAAAAATGGGCTCGAGAAAAGAAAGGGAAAGAGGCCAATGATCAAGAAAACCGTAAAGATCACAAGAATGATGATGAGTCTGACCAAGAGAAGGAATGGAAGTTTGATAAGCGTAAGGTGAGGTGTTATAACTGTCAAAAATTCGGCCATTTTGCAAAAGAGTGTTGGAGTGGAGATGGTGCGAAGAACAAGCCAAAGAATCGTGCTCACCTAGCTCAAGATGACACTTCAGATTCGGAGGCAGTGATGCTAATGGCTCGAATAAATTGTGAAGATGCTGCTAACACTGCCTGGTACCTAGACTCTGGGTGTTCAACCCATATGACAGGCAAGAAGGAGTGGTTTGTCAAGATGAAGGAGGCAGCTAATGGAAGAATCAAATTTGCTGATAATAGGAGTCTTGTGGCAGAGGGGTCAGGCAGAGTGGTGTTGCGAGGAAATGATGGGAGAGAAGTGGTGATTGAGGAAGTACTATATGTTCCAGGGCTGAAAACTAATCTGATAAGTCTCGGACAACTCTTGTAAAAGGGGTTTGTGGTGACAATGAAGAATAATTGCCTTAGCATCTTTGACCAGAATAAACAACTGGTTGTGAGTGCAAGTCTGGCTAAAAATAGGACTTTTCGTGTTGTAATGGAAGCAGTCAAGCATCAATGTTTTTCTATGATAAGGAATGATTCAGAATGGCTATGGCACCTACGGTTTGGGCATTTAAACTTCAGAGACTTATCCAGGCTAAGTCAGTGTACAATGGTTAAAGACTTGCCACATATTAGAGTACCTGAAACTGTTTGTAAAGAGTGTGTGGAGTGCAAACAAACCAGAAACAGCTTCCAAGAAGTGCTACCTCAAAAGTCTGCAGCGAAGCTAGATGTCATCCACTCAGATGTATGTGGGCCCATGCAAGTTGATACACCGGGAGGTAGTAGATATTTTGTTTTGTTTATTGATGATTGGACTAGGAAGGCATGGATTTACTTACTTAAACGCAAGGGTGAGGTACTGGATGTGTTCAAAAAATTCAAGAACATGGTGGAAAGGCAGTGTGGCCAGAAAATAAAGAAGCTAAGGTCTGATGGTGGTGGAGAATACACCTCCAGTGAGTTTAGAAGATACTGTGAGGATACAGGCATAGTGCAGGAGATCACACCACCTTACACACCAGAGCATAATGGCACAGCAGAGAGGAAAAATCGCACAGTGCTAAATATGGTGAGATGTATGCTGAAGAGTAAGAGTTTGCCAAAGTATTTGTGGGGAGAGGCAGCTGTAACAGCCACATATATTCTGAACAGAACACCTACAAAGAGGTTAAAGGCCATCACACCTGAGGAAGCGTGGTCAAATGAGAAACCCAGTGTCAGCCATTTGAAAGTGTTTGGTTCAGTTTGCTATAAACATGTTCCAGACCAACAGAGAAGGAAACTTGATGACAAAGGAGTGCCATTGATTCTAGTAGGATATCACACAACTGGTGGATATAAACTATTTGAACCTAAAACAGGTCAAGTAGTGGTGAGTAGAGATGTTGTAGTGGATGAGATAACTGACTGGAATTGGGAGAAAGAGGAGCCAGAAGAACCAAGAATTGTGCTGGAAGAGAATGTTACAGAAGCAGACGTAAATATTGCCGACCCAAGTGCAGGGGTGCGCAAGTCTTCCAGAACTTCACAACAGCCTCCTCATTTGAGTGACTATGAGCTATCCTATGATACTACAGTTACTACTGAAGGTAACTTTGTTCACTATGCTCTAATAGCTGAGTCCGAGCCTATTGAATTTGCACAAGCAATAGTTGATGAAAAATGGTTGAGAGCAATGCAAGAAGAGATTGAGTCCATTAATAGAAATGAGACTTGGGAGTTGGTGAAGCTACCTGATAACAAGAAACCGATAGCATTGAAGTGGGTGTATAAAGCCAAAATAAATCCACAGGGAGATATAGTGAGGTACAAGGCGAGGCTAGTAGCTAAAGGCTTCTTGCAAAAGGAAGGAATTGATTATGGTGAGGTCTATGCTCCAGTAGCAAGGACAGAAACAATAAGATTGGTGGTTTCAATTGCCATACAACACAATTGGTCATTGTATCAACTAGATGTTAAGGCGGCATTCTTGAATGGAAAGTTGGAAGAAGAAGTTTATGTAGTTCAGCCACAAGGATTTGTTAACAGCAAGCATCCTGATCTTGTGTACAGGCTGAAAAAGGCTCTCTACGGACTCAAACAGGCTCCAAGGGCTTGGAACCAAAGAATTGATGCTTTTATGAGTGAGGTTGGATTTGAAAAGTGTGCTTCTGAACACGGTGTATACGTGCAGTGCTGTGAGATTGAGGGAAAACCAGAAAAATTGATAGTGTGCCTGTATGTGGATGATCTTTTGGTCACAGGGAGCAGTGAAAAACTTATATCTAAGTTTAAGCTACAGATGTTAACTGAGTTTGAAATGAGCGATTTGGGGAAGTTGAACTACTTCCTTGGAATTGAATTCACAAAAACAGAAGATGGAGTCTTGATGCACCAGTCAAGGTATGTGTTGGATATGCTGCGGAAATTTGGAATGGACAACAGCAACTCTGCAAGTACTCCAGCAGAGGTTGGGTTGAGACTAGAAAAAGAGCCGGAAGAGGAAGCTGTGGATCCAACAACTTACAGAAGTATAATAGGAAGTTTGAGGTATCTGTGTAACACACGACCAGATATGAGTTATAGTGTTGGCCTGATTAGTAGGTTTATGCAGAATCCTAGAGTCTCGCACATGAATGCAGCCAAGCGTGTTCTGAGGTATGCACGAGGAACAGTCAACTCTGGTATTCTGCTGGCAAAGAAGAAGCAAGGTGAAGATCTAAAGTTAACAGCATATTCAGATGCTGATTGGTGTGGTGATAAATTTGACAGAAGAAGTACAGCGGGATACATATTTTTCTTAGGAACAACACCAATATCATGGAGCTCAAGGAAGGAATCAGTGGTTGCTTTATCCTCCTGTGAAGCAGAGTATGTAGCTGCATGTGAAGCCTCATGTCAAGCTGTTTGGTTGTGTTCATTAATGAGGGAGTTGGAGGTTGAGCTAAATGAGAAGGTGAAGTTGCTGGTTGATAATAAATCAGCCATCAATCTAGCTCATCACCCTGCTTCTCATGGGAGAAGCAAACATATTGAAACCAAGTTTCACTATATAAGAGAGCAGGTCAACAAGGGAAGCCTGGAGGTGGAATATTGCAGTTCTGAAAAGCAGTTGGCTGACATATTCACAAAGCCTTTGAAGCGTGAACGTTTCAGTCAACTAAGACAATTTATTGGTGTCAGAAGTGTTAGCTAGATGGTGTTTGGCTTAGGGGGGTATGTTAGTGTTGTAAGCCAAAATAAACAGCTGTCCATTTGTTATGACAGCTGTATTAAAAGTCTGGTTGTTTCCTTTTCTGTTAACTGTTTCAATAAGTCATGTTCTGCTGTATAAAAGATATGTACTGCATTTATTCTTTTAGTGTGAATGAAACGTTACACATCTTTCTTGCATCTCTCTCTTAAAACCCATTAGTTTTTGCATGATGTTGTGGTTTTTTGTTGTGGGATTCTTGGTTGTGGTTTTTTGTTGTGGGATTCTTGGCTGTGGTTTTTTGCATTGTTGTAGGTTTTTTGCATGGTTGTAGGATAATGTGGATAATCCATTGAAGACCACAAAATCTACAATGAAAAAAATTGAGACTATGTTTGATTCAAGTATACATATGCATGGAGGATTCTTTGAATAGATGTTTTTAACATTGTTATAGAGAACGAACTATAATGTAAAGCTTAGTCTTTAATGAGATTGTTGTTATGTTAATGTTTTTTTTACGGTATCATTTAGAGAAGGAATAGTATATTTTTGTCATTTGTCTTCTTTTTTTTGTATATATTACATTATGTATGGGTTGGGACAACCCAATTGTCCCTATTCAATATTTTTTTTTGCTGAATAAAAAAAAAAACATAATATCTATTTTACCTACATATTTAAATTTATATATAATAATTTGTAAGTAAATTATATAATTTTTTGATATTTTGATTTGTAATAATAATTATAGGTACATGGAACCATTGACAACAGGAAAGTATCCAGAGAGCATGCGTTCCTTAGTTGGTGAACGATTGCCAGAGTTCACTGCAGAAGAATCAAAACTTCTTATTGGTTCATTTGATTTTCTTGGATTAAACTATTACACCACTTTCTATGCTGCTGATCAACCTTCATCCAATGTCGTACCTAGTTATGTTACAGACTGCAATGTCGATTATTTAAGTGAGGAAACCTTTATCATTTATTTAAATCATATATATGTTAAATTTGTTAATATCATAATTTGTTTTTGCTTTCATTGGCTAGGTGAACGAAACGGTATTCCGATAGGGCCACCGGTTAGTAAGAGATAATAATGTCAAATTTTAAGTTTATATTAAGGTTAAATATATTTTTGTCATTCAAATTTTAGTGAATTTTGAAATTATTTTTTTTTTTAAATTTTATATTAATTTAGTTATTTATCTTTATAAATACGTGAATTTAGTTATTCTTATCAAATTCTGTTAAGTTTATTTGACATTTTAAATATATTTTATGATAATATTTGAATTAACATTAAAACGAAAATGTGTTAAACGATGTAAACGATTCAAATACTATCATAAAATATGCTTGAAATGTCAAATAAACTTAACAAAATTTGGTTAAAAAGACTAAATTTATGTATTTTTAAATATGAAAGACTAAATTAGTCAAAAATTTTAAAAAAAGACTAATTCCAAATTTGACTGAAACTTGAGAGACAAAAAACATATTTTTCCCTTCATGTTATTATTATTTGTTTAGGTTTTATATATAACTTTCATAATTATACTTGCAGACAGCTTCTGATTGGCTGTATGTATATCCCAAAGGAATTAGAGAATTGTTGTTCTATATCAAAAGAAAGTACAACAATCTTGTGATTTACATACTGAAAATGGTAAATATTTCAAAAATTATTTTTATTATATCAAAGTTTGTAATTGTTCATTTAACTTTTAACATTATAATGTATATTGCTTTCAATTTGTAGGTAGGGGTGATAATCCCAATGAGGAATCACAGACCATTGAAGAAGCTGTTCAAGATACTTATAGAATTGACTATTATTATAGACATCTTTATTATCTACTCACAGCAATTAGGTAATGAATAATTTTTCATATGATTTTTATGAGTGTAATTTAAATTCATTTGTTTTACTTTTCCAGGGGTAACGTGAACGTAAGAGGATATTTTGCATGGTCATTAATGGACAATTTTGAATGGAGTGATGGTTATCTGGTACACTTTGGACTACACGTTGTGGATCAAAAGAATGGTTTGAAACGATATCCCAAACTCTCTGCAAAATGGTTCAAGGGTTTTCTTGAGAACAAACCATTCTGTGAAAGATGCAAAACGGATCAAGAATTTTCTTGAATAAAGATCTCTCCAAAGGATTCTTGCATCACACACACACTCTTACTACACTTTGAAAAGACTCTATATGTTGCTTTTTATTCGATAAGTTTCAACAAAGTGGGTGCTGTTATAAACATTTTTATTGTTAAAGTGTCGCTTATTTGATAGAATTAGTAGGGGTGGCGATGCGGGTCGGCTCGGTCTGTTTAGGCCTGGTCCGCATAAGGTCCGCACAATGCGGGCTGGCCCGTCCCGCTCCGCACATTTTATGCGGGCTGAAAACACTGGCCCACCTTGTATACTTTTTGGCTCGCGGACCCACGGGCCGGCCTACATTTTTTTTTTAATTTTTATGATAAAACTTTCAATGTTTAAAAATTGGGAAACTTTAAGAAGTTCACAAAATTAAGTAAAGACTTTAGGGAATTAGATGATAAATTGATAATTTAACATTTTCATACACAATGTATTCTTCAAATTTTAGCACATTAAAAATTACATAATATTTGTCTTTTCCAGTTATATAAGAATTTGAAACGTTAATACAAGAGTCCATAAAAGAAGTAATTAATATACACAAGGGTAAGTTTTTTCCTTTTTTTTTTTAATTTTGTGCGGACTTGCAGGTCAGTCCGTGTGGGTCGTGGTCCTATGCGGGCTGAGCCCGTGGGCTCACTATCCTGGTCCGCCCTACTTTTTTTCTGCAAGCCGGCCTGACGGGCTAGGCCCTAATTGCCACCCCTAAGAATTAGTTATAAATTATTCTTCATGGTTGTTCTTTTCTAGAGAAGAAAACATATTCTTTTAATTGTTTTTATTTGTCATAATTGACTTTTGAAAATGATTTATAGTTTTACATTATTTAAGACCAAATTTAATTTAAATACATTTTCTTTTAGTTTTTCCAGAAATAAAATCATAATATATATCGCTCCAAATTCAAAAGAAGAAAATATCTTAAATACATTAATTGATCTAAACGATGTGATGTTAACATACTTCTCATTTCCTTTGCCTCCCTCGATCAGGGAAAGTAAAAAAATCATTTCAAAATAAATTTTCATTATTTTTAAACTTTGATTTCAGATATAGTGATTGATATTTATCATAAAAATTTTGAGATCAAAACATTATTGCCTGATAGATGAAAAATAAAATTTTCAGCAAACCCTCTTTCTCAAAAAGAAAAAAAAAACCATTATTATGAAAATGAATTATATGTCTAAATCAATGTCATAATTAGTAATTAAAAAAATACCAATTAAGTTATAATAAAAATATGTAATATATGCACCACAAACAAGAAAGGTTAAAATATTCAAAAATTAGTAATTAGAACTTTTTACACTTTACTCTTAGTGCACTATTAAGTTTGAAGGCCTTTAATTTGATATGTGCTTCATTTTTTCTTTTCATTTCTGAAAATAGGACTATTTTTTGTGTTTCAATAACTTAATTAAACCCTTTTTTATTTATATTTTATCTTTACTTTATATTGAAGAGAGTTCAATTAACAACTTAAAAATTTATTTTTAAGATAAATTTAAACAACTTTTATCTTATTTGGCAAAGAAGAAACGCATTGAAGAAATTCTTGCACGTAAGTGATTTTTATTTTTTCCGTGATTTAAATTCTATACATGCACAATTGCTAACAAAAATGTTTATTGTTTTATATTCGATATATATATTCTAAAATTGAAAAAAATATGTTAAGTATATATGACTATCATTTTTTTTCTAAAATAGGGTTTTTTCCACATATACAGTGGTAACGACTTTATTTTTTTACATTAATCATTTGTTGGGATGTTATAGAGAGTGGAACAATGAGTTTTTTTTTTTTTTACATAAGTTTAGACAACCAATTGTCTCCATTCCACCTAAAACCAAGTAACAAATAGACATGTCAAACACGGGTTGACTCACCACGAGCGGGTTGAAAATGAGTGAACCCAACCCGGTTCACTTTATGGTTAGTTAAAAGTTTTGTAACCCGGCTCAACCCATCACGGGTTGGTAGGTTAAGTGAGTTGGCTCACCAACCCACCTAAGAAAATTATTTGTTTTTTATTTTTTAGTATTCAAATATTTAAATAAATTTTTAAGTAATCCATGAGATGACAATCATAGCAAAATCAAAAATCAATGTTTTGATCATGCTCACCACCAATATATGAAGAATTATTTCTAAGAAAGTATCCATATGGTCTAAGAAAGCATGACTAATATTACAAATTTTCTGTCATGCTATTCAACAAAATATAAATAAAAAACTATACATTTTTTTCATGCTAATTTAGAAAAAATTGTTTATAAGACGGTTACTTAAGTAATTTACTATAAAAATTATAGTTAAAGATTAAAGTATCAACATATAACTTGACAATCAACTTAATTAAACATTCAAACAATTCAACTATAATTAAGCAACATTCTAGTATTTAAAAATATGAAATTGTGAACAAATATAATAGGAGTAGTAAATAATTATTAAAAAATTAAAAGAAAATTGAAAAAGAAATTGTTAAAAAATGTTAGTGAGTTAAGTGAACCAACTCACTTTTAATCCGGCTCGAACCCGTTTAATCCGTGAGTTAAGTGAGCCAGGTTGAGTAATCCACTAAGAAAATTGAATTTTTTTCAATCTAACCTGGATAAACCAGATTGGCTCACAAATTGAAATCCATTTTGACATCTGTAATAACAAATAAAAGAGAACCTGTAACGGTAACCGACACTAGTCTTGATGGTGCAACCGCTACCATAAAACCAGGTAATGTTTTTTTAACCATCTCCTTATCCTTCTGCTACATTGTTTCTCTTCCTGCATTTTCTGAATTGAGATCATTAAAGAGTTTCTTGTCTTCTGCGAACGTTAGATGGATATATATATATATTACTACATTACATTATTTACAAAACCAACCAACCACTTAAATATTACAACAACCATATTTATTATAGATTGAAAATATAAAAGTATATAAATTTGAACTTTTCTAGATTTGGATTTAAATAATTGAATAAAATTTAAAAACTTAAATCCATAGTTTATTAGATCAAATAGTTTGAAATGTTTATAAATCGATTTGATATATTCTTAAAATCGGCATATATTTTTTTTAAATCGTTTATTAGTATAAAATAATTTACAGCTAGAATTTATTGCATATAAAATATTTTTTAAAATTAAAATGTTTCAAAAGCTTCTTTTTTTTTTTAGTTCAGTAAAAATGTTTATTTATATAAGAAACTTACCATTATACTTTATGCTGAATATATCAATTAAAATTTGAATTATTCAATTATTCATTTATAAATCTAACATTTTCTCTAATATCCTCTAAATTTTCTTTAACTTCTCCATAACTTTTTGGAACTAATTTTCATGCTTTTCACAATGAGAGAGTATAAGTGAGATGACATTAATGATAAATTTTGACTTCTAAGAATTTTAATTAGAATACATTTTTATCTATCTTTATATCATATAAGTATTCGTTTCTTGTGTGTGAGAAATTTTGTTACCGAATGTGAGATTAACCAATCAAGTAAATGAAGTTAAAACTCTTCCACTTTTTATTATTAAAATTTACCGATAAAAATATATCTGTCAGTAAAATTTCATGTATAATTTTAGTTTTTTTTTGTAATTAGGTAATAATAAGAATTGTTAGGTTAATCTGTAGTTGGAGGTTAGGAGTTATCTGAGGGAGCCAGATGCTTTTCAGATTTTCATTAATGCATTTCATATTTAGGATTAATTATTATATTTGTTTTTCACCTTCCATACAAAATAATGTGTTTCATTGCAAATTACAAGGTGAAGTCTATTATTACTGCACCTATTAATTGTTTCATTGATGATAAGGTCCCCACCCAACAATGTAGCAACTAATACCATGATCCTACAACAAAATTTTGAAAATTCTATTTAATAATAAACTTACCTAAGTATTAAATGCGTAGCTGTCTATATTCTATATAATGCAGACGACACATATTGCTGCATATATATACAACTATGTTACTTGTCACAAACAAAATGAAACCTCTTACATCAAATTAGGCTGAAAATCTAAAGTTGCTAGCTCAAACAAAAGGGAAACAAAATATTATAAATTTATAACATTTCCGACCAAAGCAATAATTAAATATATTTTTATTCCTTAAACTTTGTCATCATGAAATTAGAATTTGCACTACAAATTTTGTTTTAAATAGTGATTAATTTTTAGAGACAAAAAATAATTGATTCCTATGATGAATGATTTATATACTAATTTATAAACTAAAATTTATTAGTCTTTAAAATTTTCTTTATTATGAATAAAAATTATAATTTCTTTGTGAATTAAAACTCTAAATTAGTCACTAACATTATCAAGATTTTGGGTTCAAAGGAATTAGTCTTCAAATTGGTTTCGAATTAATTAGTATCCAATTTAAATACTAATTTATTTGATAGTCAAAACATTGGTAGTTAATGTTAATGATCAACTTAGAATATAATTCACAATTCAAGTTAATATTTGAGTATTGTGTTAATGCTTGTTGTGACTTTTACGCATGACTTGTTTATAGTTCTTAAAGTGTTGGAAAATATTTTTTGAACCTAGAACTAAAATTGAATAAATAATCAAACTTGTATATAGGGATAGAAAATATAAAAAAGAAATTTACATTTTTTAAAATTTTGAATTGTTGAAAAAGAAAGGTTCGACTACTAGATGTTGTGTGTAGTGACATAAGTATTCATACATTTATTTTAAGATGTGAGACGATGCATGCATACTATCATACATACGTCCAAAGAAAGAATAAAAAAAAGTGTGTTTTTGATTTATTTAAAGAAAATGAAAAATATTTAAGTAGAACAACAATATCAACGTTAGTCACACGTTTATTTTATGAATATCAAACACCATGAATGATCATACAAACATTCAAAGAAACAACTTTGAAAGAAAACAAAAATAATTGAATACAAAATGATACGGATAACCATGTATCCGACCCTTATTATTTTTGGAAGATAATAAATGACGCAGAGGATCATACATGTATCTAAAAAAGTGTAAATAATATTTTTATTTTTTATATTTTAAAGAAACATTAAAAAATTGCGAAAAGGGAGGGGCCCACCCCGACACATTCACACGTGAATTTAGTGCATCCTTATTTTTGTAAATTTGGGCCCCACTGATGATGGAGAGAAAAGAAAGAGAAAGGAATTGAAATCAAATCACACCACTTAATTGGGCCCGCTCCCAATGCTTTATGTACCCAAGCAAATAAGCAGCTTCTTCCTTCACCTCTAAGCATCTATTCAGCACTTTCAAATTTTTTAAATATTTTCAGACCTTTGGACTTTGATTTATGGGTAGGTAAAAAAATTAAGGGTTAAATATGTTTTTGGTCCCTCAAGTTTCAGTGAATTTTGGAATTAGTATTTCTTTAAAATTTTATATCAATTTAATTTTTTATTTTTAGAAATGCGTGGATTTAGTCATTTTTACTAAATTTTGTTAAGTTTATTTGATATTTTAAATGCATTTTATGATAATATTTGAGTTAATATTGAAATGAAAATGTGTCAAACGGTGTAAACAATTCAAATATTATCATGAAATGTACTTGAAACGTCAGATAAACTTAACAAAATTTGGTTAAAATGACTAAATCCATACATTTCTAAGGATGAATGACTAAATTAGTCAAAAGTTTCGAAGAATGACTAATTCTAAAATTAACTGAAATTTGAGGGACCAAAAACATATTTAACCCAAAAATTAATTATCCTCTCTCTTTCTTCTCCTCACTTCTTTCCTTTTTAATTTTTAATATTTTTTAATTATAAATAATTACACAACTAAATTATAAATAAAAATTATAAATTAATTAAAAAAATTAAAAATATATAAAATTAAATACAAAATGAATTTCGAAATTCAGTCAAGAAAATTATTAGATTTTGAAATCTAATTTAAATAGTTACTGAATTTCGAATCTAGTTAACATAGTTAACAGATATAAATATAAATATATGTGTTTATTTATTTTTATTTTTGTTTCTTATTTCTTTTTTAGTTTTGTTTAATTTTATTTATTTTTCTTAATATATTATATGAAAACATTTAAAAAATTCTATAATTTCCTTAACCGAATTTAAAAATCAGTTTAATTTTACATATTTTTATTTTTTAATTAATTTATAATTTGTATTTATATTTTAGTTGTTTAATTATTTATTATTTAAAAACAAATTAAAAAAATTAAAAAAGTTAAAAACAAATTAAGAACAAGTCATACATCAATTAAAAAATTAAAATATAAAATAAAAAGAGAGAACTGAGGAGAAAAAAGAAAGAGGGTAATTAATTTTTTTTATCCACTTACCGGTCAAAGTCAAAAGGTCATCTTGAAGATTTTTAAAAAATTTGGGTAGAGATGACAATGAAGAGCGAGTCAGACTTGCCAACCCGTAGGTTTGCAAGAAAAAGTGTGGGACAAGGTGAGTATTTTTAGTTCGCTGGTCCGCTTAGGTCCATCTCACTTCATGTGTATTTTGTGTGGGTCAATGATGTGCTAACCTGCATAGTCCCATTGACTTAAATCTCTAAAATTCAATAGCATTAACACAATACATTGTGTGTATTTCTTAGAAATAAGTTGTTCATTAGAGTTTTTTCTCTAGTCCATCCAAAAACAACTCTATTATGTGTGTTTCATCTTTTATTTTAATATAGCTCAAAGTTATTTTTATTTTCAACATAATTGTACTTAAAAGTTTGGAATTATAAAATTTGAATATTACTTGAAACAAACCTATAGAAACTTTTATTTTTACTAATTTTAAATAAAAATAAGTCAAGTTGAGTTGAAGATTAAGCTGAGTTGTACCAGGTCGAAGTTAAGCCCAATCGTCCTGAAAATAAGTTTTAGCTAAATCTGTTCAAGTTAAAAGTAAAGTCATGTCAACATAGATTAAGGTTGTGGCAAATTAGTTCAAACCAAAAGTCTAACAAAAAAATTGTATCAGTTGGTTCAGATCGAAAAACTAGCTAAAAGGTCACACAAATAGACCCACTTAAAGCTAATTTTCTATTTAGTATAATGTGTGAATTTTACATTTCCTATTTGGTAAAAGACGGATAGTTTGATCATTAAAAAATAAAAATACAGATATGTTTTTGTATACAAGCTCTTTATCAGCAAAGTCCATTTTCTAATAACCACAGATTTCGTGTTATTTAAAAGTTTAGTATAAAAAATTGTAAAATATATGGATTACTATATTTCAAGGAAAAAGGTATCAATAAGTATTTAAATGACATGTGTGAAATAGATTTAAATAATAAATTAATAATAAAATAATATAATATACTAATAATAAGAAGAAAAAGATAAACTTCACTATCTTCCTATTTTCTCTTTCCGTGCCCATACCAAGCATTCTATCACAGTCTGTCCTACCATTCCTTATCCCCAACTACCGGACACTTAATAAAACTCAAATTATACATAATGTGATCCAATACGAGAAACATGATATTTCCTTTTTAGGAACTTTCATTTTACTTTAGTTTAAGAAAACCGAAAGTTAATTTGGTTAAGAGAATGTTTTTGTGGAAAGTGATTATTTTCGAAAGATATAATTAAAAAAAGTTATAACTTCGTGATTCCGAAAAAATAAATTTGGAGTTTACTAAGAGGATCTTCAGCAAGAGTTATTCACTATGATTAAATTGCTTATTTCAATTTTAAGCTATTTATATTTATGAAATCTATGTAAAAATAATTTAATATCTATATAGCTATTTTGTCCTAATATGTTATATAAAGTTTTTAAGATCTTTTTTGTCTTTATAAGTTTCACACTTAAATTTCCACTTATTTCAAAATTAGACATAATAAGTTCATGATCTAGATATTGCATTTTTAAACGTAAAAAAACCTTTGAATTCTCTAATTTAAATAACAAAAAAAATTACTAATTATATAAAAAAAATGTCATGCATAGAGACTCCCCTTAAAAAAGAAACAGACAAATGCAGACTTCACTTTAATTAAAGTTGTCATATATGAAGGCTTCTATTTTTGTAAAAAAAAAACGAACTGTCTTAATAACGAAACGATTTCTATCCTATCGTGATCTTATCACTTCTGAATAAAAAAAAATCAAAATGGTTCATAATAAAATTCAATTCTTAATATTTTGAAAATATCCACGTGAACAATGCAAACCCTAAACATTGAGATCTGCGTACACTTCAAGATATAGGGCGGTGTCCATTCTTAAATAAAAAATAATAAAAATAAAGATAGAATATGTTTTTTTTCTCTGATTTTTTTATGAAAATTAAAATTAATTTCTCTTTAAAAACGAATTAATCTAAATTTTTACTAAAAGGTACAAAATAGTATCTTTATTTATTAAAATAAATTCAAAGTTCTTCTTGATAGATTAATGCACATAAATGATTTAGGTAACATTTATGAAAAATACCCAGGTGAACTTTGCAAAAGCCCTATTATTTGCACAGAAAATTTGAACAGAGTAATTTATTATTTTAGAGAATTTTAAATATTTTATGGTAAAATATATTATTTGAATAAGAAATTTTAAAAGAAATTTAAATTCTTAGAATTTTATTAAAATAATGAATTTGAAATATTTTATATATTATTTTTTACTCAATATTAGAGTTTACTATTTTCTTGAGGATGTAAATTAAATTTTTTTCAAATAATATCTATTATGATTATATTTTTGTCAATATCTACGATGAATTTTTTATCAATAGAGATGTTTTTTTTTTTGTCAATATCTATAATGATTTGTTTTATCATCAACATATTGCAAAAAAAAATTCCATATTGACAGACTCTATATATAGTGGCTCATTGAGAGGCCAAAGAGTGCGAACAATTTGTACCTTAAAGAGAATGGCTTACACACAAGGTTTCTTGCAGCTCCGTGCCCTAACCACTTCTTCTGTTAGAGTTTCGCCAAAATGGGAACTTAGGACCAGCAAACCAAACCGCATTGTTTGCAAGGCACAGAACGAGAATGTCGAAGACAGTGATGCCACCAACCTTAACCTTTCCTCTCGCAGAATGGCCCTCGGCACTGCGCTCATCGGTGGTGCTGCTGATGCACAACTCTCTATGGAGAAACCTCGTATTTCACTTCTTTAACCGATCAACTATTTGCATCTTTCTTTTCATGTCTCACTTTTAAATTCTCATCTTACTGTCTAATTGTTGAATGTTGAAGTACTTTCACTTTATTATTTAAAACACAAACAGTGTTTTAAACCCTATTTTGCACTGTTTCTCATTACTGCATTAAGCAGAATCAGAGTCTCACATGGGTTGTAACGAGTTTATTGTGTTGGGTACTGTAGCAGTTACCACATTACCAGCAATAAGTCCTGAGGAATATCCTGCATCGCATGTCGAACCTCTTTCTCTCAATCGAACCAGTTTTCCCGAGGGCTTTGTTTTCGGGACAGCATCCGCGGCTTACCAGGTATATGCACTCGATAAAACAATGCAAATGTTTTTGTTACAGTTTATTCTATTTATCGTACAAACAAAATGTTTCTTTTATGTAACTCAAATTTTTGATACGTAAGTGTTTCTAAATATATAAATTAACCTTTGAGATTTCAACCTAAACTCACGTGATTTTGTTATGTTCATAATATGTGTCTACAGTACGAAGGAGCGGCATTTGAATATGGAAGAGAAGCCAGTGTATGGGATACCTTCACCCATGAACATCCAGGTTTTTCTTTTCGAAACTTTCTATTAACACTATATCAAGGAAATGGTAAAATACTTTCTTTTGATTTTATTTTATTTCTATTTTAACTGTTAGTTGTGAATATCTAATTTTCCTCAAGTAAAAAAAGGTAAAAACGGAAAGAAATAGGAAAAATAAAAAGAAACAACAAAATTCTTATCGAATAAAACAATTATAAATTATTTTTTATAATTTAAAAATTTAATTGTTGGTCAATGGAGGAACAATATCACCATGTTTCTAAGGTTTTTAGAAATTATATTACGTATTTGAAACTTAAGAAAAACTGTAGATACTAATCCGATTATAAATGTGTCATGACAGAGAAGATAGAGGATGGAAGCAATGGAGATGTAGCAATTGACCAATATCATCGCTACGAGGTTAAGTCCAAGTTCTTATTGATGACACATATATAGGATGAATGAATAAGTCAATTATCTTTGTTATTCAAAATAATGAATTAAATTTTGTGTTTATAATAACAGGAAGATATTAAGATAATGAAAGATATGAATCTGGATGCATACAGATTCTCCATTTCTTGGTCTAGAATCCTACCAAGTGAGATAAAAGTTTATGATGAATTATTATTTTTTGTGATTATTGTAGTTGGATATCTTTTATTACTAATAATGATTTCAATCATTTCTAAAAATGATTGATATATAGACGGAAAGGGTGGTAAAAATGAGGAGGGTGTAAACAAAGAGGGAATAGAGTATTATAACAACCTCATCGATCATCTCATAGCCAACGGTTAGCATCCACGTTTCATCTCTTGTTTTTTTCTCAATTCTAATATATTTTTTAAGTAAATGACAATATAATCATGTTTTAAATATTAACCTTTTAGGTATAAAACCATACGTCACTCTCTTTCACTGGGATACCCCCCAAGCTTTAGAAACAGAGTATGGAGGTTTCTTATCTTCTGACATTGTGTAAGTTATTTTCAATCTCTACTTTATTTTATTCTATTTTGTTGATTTAATAAATGATTTTATTGTAATTGTTGATTTCCAGAGATGATTTTCGAAACTACGCACAAATTTGCTTCAAATACTTTGGAGACAGGGTGAAACATTGGATTACTCTAAATGAACCATCGGCATATAGTAGGGAAGGTTATTCCGTTGGGGCGTTTGCACCAGGTCGTTGTTCTTCAGGGCATGATGAGACATGTCTTGGCGGTGATTCAGCGACGGAACCTTATATAGTTACACATAATTTATTACTTGCTCATGCAGCTGCTGTAGACGTGTACAGGAAACAGTTCCAGGTTTTTTTTTTTTTTTTTTTTTTTTATAATTTTTAAATTTTAATTTTT
>Ga0214545_1002082_pt1 | contig 38528 bp, 17 predicted proteins | sample CNSS4metaG_FD_160064 | JGI IMG/M metagenome (GOLD analysis project Ga0214545, IMG submission 160064) | Root nodule microbial communities from cowpea collected in UCLA plant growth center, Los Angeles, California, USA - CNSS4 | ecosystem: Host-associated > Plants > Roots > Nodule | place: USA...
TATATATATATATCTCCAACTCGAGTCACAACCCCCAAGCAACAGCAGCAATGCATAATTTAACATTTACATACACAATACTCCGAGTAGAAAGATCACAACACCATAAAATTCACAAACACATCAAAACAGACCCAAAACACGTCGCATCGCTTGGCGAGTACACCTCGTCGCCAAGCAGCTTATGACAGAACCCAGAAACTGCGTTAAAGCTGATGTGTCGCCTGGCGGCACCATCATCATCGCTATTCTGGGCAGAAACCTAGAAACCTCAGAAAATAGCGCAAAACGAAATGGTTTTCATGCAATTTGATCATAGCAAGGCACGATACATTATACACGAATCAAACACATAAGAGAACAGCTCCCCTTACTTGTTAATCATTGCCCAATTCGAAAACTCCATGCTTATTTCGTGCTCTCCACAAGTGCTCCTTTGTTTCACCACAAAATGACCAGAAACTCTTGCACAAATGCTATTTACTCTCTAAAACAAAAATTTTGTATAAATGAGGCTTAATGACTATTCATTAGTCATTAACAAGGTGTTTTCTCAGCCCCCCTAGGTTGTCTCTCTTGGCAGCTAGGGTTACTCATGCCTTATCATCTCCATGCCAAAAGAAATTTTGGCAAAAAGAAAGTTAATTTTGTTCCTAGCAAGATTTGAACACACAACCATTCAATCACAAAGTAAATGCACAACCAATTCATGTTTCATGATAATTCCTATAATTTTAGGATTACATTATCACTAATCCCATTAAGGCATACATTAAAATAATACTCATATTAAAATAACATACAATTGGCATGCATAGGACTTGAACCCAAGTTCTCTCACACAATAAAGTACTCTCAACCACTTGAGTTAGTACATTTCCAATTCACAACCATTTGCATTAAATGTCATAAGGCTCCTACTACCTGCATTTATTAAATAATTATTTATTTAATTATTTAAATTTCTCAGGTCTTACAAGGGTCTTCCTCTGTCTTTCTGATCTTCGTAGGTTCATGTTTTCAGGGCCTTGATCATTGCTGTTTGGATGATTATTGTCATCACTACTAGCAGAGTTTTCACTGACTGTGTCAAGAATAGATTATGCTTTTGAATCATCAATATTTGTTCTGGGAAGGATCTGGTTATCAACTTTGATATCCTTGGGGCAGTTGTTAGTGTCGTCAAATAAAAAATTCAGGTCACGATCCTCATTATCAGTGGGTTGGATGTGTTGATTTACAAATTTGTAAGGGAAAACATTCTCATAAAAGATCACATTTCTAGATATAAAAATTCTATGCTTAAAGTGTCAAGAAGAACATAGCCTTTAACACCAACTTTAAAACCTAAAAACACGCATTTTCTAGCTCTAGGATCAAGTTTGGTTCTATTATTTTCAAGGGTACTAGCAAAACATAGAGTTCCAAAAACTTTAAGATTGAGATAAGTAGGAGGCTTTTTATATAAAATTTGATAAGGACAAACATTATTTTTGACAGTAGGGGGCAATCTGTTAATGATGTGAACAACATGAATGACAACATAACACCAATAGGCTTTAGGCAAATTAGATTGAAATAACAAACTACGAGAAACATTGAGGATGTGTTGGTGTTTACGTTCCACAACAGAATTCTGCTAGGGAGTTTCAACACAAATTTTTTGATGATTTATCCCATAAGCATCATATATATCAACACAATTAAATTCAGGTCCATTATCAGTCCTAAAACATTTGATAGTCTTTTCAAACTGATTGTTAGCATGAATTTTGAAATTCTGAACAAGTTTTCTAGTTTCAAGTTTAGTGTGCATAAGAAAGATCCATGTGTGTCTACAGTGATCATCAACCACAGTTAAGAAATATCTATGACCATGAACAAAGGGGATGGCTATGGGCCCCCATATATCAAGATGAATGAGATCAAAACAGTTATAAGAAATATTATCACTTTTATAGAAAGGTAGTTTATGTTGTTTGGAGAAGTGGCATATATCACAAAAATTAGAATCTTTAGATTGAATGTAAGGGGAGGTTTTACATATTTGATCAGTAATTCTACGAGCAGGATGCCCAAGTCTATAGTGCCAAGTATCTACATCAACCTTAGAGCAATTAAGAACAATATTAGGAAAAAAATCAGTAATTTTGTTGACAGGAGTGTTATCAAGTTAGTAGAGACCCTGACTGAGATTAGCTTGCCTAATGATCTGAGATGTAATAATGTCATGTATCTGGCAACACTTAGAGGAGAAGATTAGATTACAGTTCAAATCTTTGATCAAGGTTTGAACTGAAATTCGATTGAAATAGAATTCGGGAACATACAAGACATTAAAAAGAATTAGGTTATCAAAAAATTGAATAGTTCCAGCAAAATACATAATAACATCACTATTATTAGGTAACTTTATCTTCACAGGTTTTATTTTAAAAAAGGTAGTGAAGCAATCTTTATTATGTGCAACATGATCTGTTGCACCAGTATCTAGAATCCAAAGATTCTTACCTTGTGGCTTTTTGTTTGTGCCATTAGCATCTTTCTTCATCTGATTGATGTTATGTCCAGTATCCTCATAATCATTAAGGAGTCTTAGTAGTTTCTGCATTTGTTCTGTTGTGAATTCCTTAACAGTTTCATCCTTTACAAATTGCTTGTCAACAGAATCCTCTTTTATATTGAGATTACAAACCTGTTGATCTCTTTTTTCTTGATTGCCTTTGTCTAGAGAATTGTTGTTGCCATCATTCCTTTGTTTATACCAAGGCAAATACCCATGTTTTGAGTAGCATTCTTCAACAGTATGGTTCAACTTATGGCAATAAGAACACTGCTTGCCATAGTTAGGATTTCTTCCTCTTCCCCTTCCTTGAGATCGAGACCCAATACCTCTTACTTGACCTCTCTAGTTGCCTTGATCTTGAGGTTTATAGTGCCTTTCAGTTGAGTTAAAGAATATTTTACCTTTTGTTCCTAAGCTGACAGTACCATTGTTCTGTCTTTCTTATTGCATAATAAGAGAATAGACCTTGTTTTTATTAAGAAGAGGTTCTAGGAGAAAGATTTGAGTTTTCACCGTATTGTAGCTATCATTAAGACCTTTTAGGAAGCAGATCACATACTCAACTTCCCTTTGTTTCATGAAAGTCCTAGAAAGATTGCAGTCACAGAATTTACCACATACACAATTAGGAACAGGACATAGGAACTCCAATTCTTCCCAGACAGTCTTCATATCAGTAAAGAATTGAGTGATATTTCTCTCCCCTTACTTGGCAGAATGCATTTCTTGAAGAAGATCAGAAATCCGAAAACAGTCCCCCTTAGTGAATCTTTCTTTTAGGTCGTTCCAAAGATCTCTTGCAGACTCACTGTAAATAACACTCTTAGCAATTTGAGGTGAAAGTGTTCTAATAATCCAAGAAAGAACCATGACATTGTCTCTTTCCCAAACTTCATACAAAGGATCATCCCTGGCAGGGACCTTGATGCTGCCATCCACAAACTTCAGTTTATTTTTAGACAAAAGAGCCCTTCTCATGTTTCTGCTCCATGGATTGTAGTTGATTTCATTCAGAGAAGGTGATGTAAGAACTTGTCCTGGATTTTCTCGAGGATGGATGTAGTATGGACTTGTGGGAATAATATATTGGTCAAGGTCCAGTCTTTCCACTTTTTGCATTGAGTTTTATGCTTTGATTTCTTTGTTGTTGGTTTTATCTTCCATGCTGCAAGATTCTTTCTTGGAAAATGTAAATTGATAGGATGAGAAAATAGAGTGTGCAAATTAAAACAGAGCAGGCTATGAACCTGGTCTGATACCATATTGCAGCCCCAACATAACATCAAGGGTTTCAAAACCGCTACCCTCTTACCCAAGAGGAATGCACATGGTGCTGCGATTTAGATGAAAAGCATGAAGAAGGAAGAAGCAGCAAGAAGAGAAAAGGGAAAGCGAGAAGAGAAAGAGAACACGAAGGTAAGAAAACTTCAACTTTCTGTTTGATTATTGTATATTTTCAGACTTTGAACAAAAGAGAAGCACTATCATATATAGTCTCCGTGAAAACAGAAAGGTGGAAAAAGGGAAAAAACGAAAACCCTAACTAACTTCTAACAGATCCAGCCTCTAACTTTAAGATCTAGCATTGAAGCCCTAAGTAGTAGGGTTTCAATAATCGACTTTCAAAAATCAGAACTACTAATTTTTAGGAACCGGTACTATCGGCTTTCATGAACCGAAACTATTGGCTATCACAAACCGAAACCACAGCCTTTCACAAACTTTTTGTACCTCACATTTCAAAATTCGGTGCACCCGAATTTCAGAATCCGATGGTGGGGATTTCAGCCTCCTCTTTCGCATTTGATAACCCCAATTTTAAGCTTTCGATTTTAATGGATTTTACACCCCAATCAACAAAAAAATGCTCTTAAAAGACTGAAATCACAAATATATTGCTTGATTTGTGAACCAAAATGAAAGTTGAGAGACAAAAGAGAAAGGAGAGCAAGAACGATGAAGAATAACTTAATTCAAAACGCAGTTGCAAAATTCAAAAAAAAATGTTGGAATGAAAGAAGAATAACTCTCAAAGGAAGAAGAACCACCTACAAAAGTCCGTTGTGATGCAATAATGAAAGTGAAAAGGAATGATCATGAGTTGGGGGTGTAGAATATTAGTATATATAGCGGGACAAAGTTGCTAAAGTAATTAAGGTTGGTAAGAAACTATTAGTGCTTACCTTATCTCATTTTTAATTTATATTTTTTTATATGGACATAATGGTCATCAAAGAAAAACTTGGAGGTACAGGAAGAAAATTTAGGGTTGCAGAAAGAAATATCCTTTTTATTTTGTACACCCCTTTGAACGAAGTCCAACATGTTTTCATCCACTTATACCACCCCATTTTATGTTTTACACCCGTTTTAGGCCTAACCCAATACATTTTCATTATCCCTAGTGGTGGTCGAAATCATCTCTCAAGTCGTAGTGTGGTGGTGGTGGCTGAAAGACTGGTGGACTGAAAGATTGGTGGCTGAAATCGTCCCTTGTGGATGACAGACGACGAAGAACACCACGCGATAGACAAATGGAGGACTAAAAGATTGGTGGATGATTGTGGTCTATGTGATTCGCAATCGCAGCGTAGAGCAAGGAGGGACAAGGACAAAGCATGGTGGTGGGTTATTTTCTTTATATTTTATCGAGAGAGAAGAAAAAATTAGTGTTCTATATGTGTGTGTTGTGAAGCCACTACCAATGCACACTTATGCTGATTCAATTTTTTCCCTAATTTACCAACCATTCACCTGCGCTACACGTAGGTTTTGAATTAATTAAGTTAGGTGGGCTGCGGATTGGCCCGTTTTGACCTACGGATTGGCCCAATTTGGCCTGTGAGTTGGCCCGTCGGGTCAGCGGGCTGCGCGGGCCGGGTCGAATCGAGCTTGGCCCTTGTTTACATCCTAATCCCCACCCTATATTCATTTTACTTTTACGTTACCCTAAGTTAGAACCAATTAGAGATGGAAAATAAATCCGCCCTCATGGGTATTGCCCGAACCCGTCCCCATTTTGACGGGGAATCCCCACATTGACTAGATATGGGTATACGTATAGGGAATCCCTAATTTTTTCAATTGGGTATGGGGATGGGAATTCGGATGTACATAATTATTAAATTATTAAAATAATAATAATTTAATGCCCGTCCTAAACATATCTCCATTCTCGTTTAAATTATTAAAATATTCACAATTAATTAAGTAACATATATATATATATATATATATATATATATACATACTTTCTATTTTTTATTTCTTTTAATTATTTAGTTTGTTATAAAACTCATTCGCATCTCCAATATATTTTTATCTTATCATAACCTTTATGTAATTATGTTAAAATGATGTATGTCAACTAAAAACATCTTATTTCTAACATTTGGATATTTCTATTAAGTTTTAATATTTTTATTTATTGTATATTTTCCTTTCACATGAGAATGTTTAATACTCTCAATTTAAGTGTTTAATAACATAAACCTTTCATTTAATAGGTAATATAAAAAAATTACTTATTATATTATTAATTTTTGTTTCATTTGAACAACTTTTTTGTTTTGCTAAAACAATTTTTGTTATTTCTCAACCAACATTGAGTATATATGTTGATATTTGAAAAGTTTTCTTAGATCTCTAAGATATTTTTCATCTTATTATACCCTTAATTATACATTTATTTTCCTCTGTGCGATTCCTTTCAATAGTCTCCAAATTGTTTATAAGACACACATTTGTTAATTTTTTTAATATTTTTATTTTTTGTTTATTTTCATCATGTAGAATACTATTTTGATATATTTTATCTAATTATTTTTTATTTTCTAACTCATTACAATCATACTTTGACTTTTTTCAATATAATTGTATACACAATTTTTATTTACTACAATATAAAAATTTAATGTAATTGCTATGAATATTTTTTTTATCACCATCTAACATATATTGAAGTTCAAAAGATACAAGATTTATGTTAAAATTTTATTATTATGTTTATTATTTATTTGCGTCATTTTGATCAAGTGATGTATTATAACTTTTATTAGTGTATAAAAAAAGATTCATTATAATTTAAAAAATTGAAGTAAACAAACATTTAAAATATTTTTTAATTTGAATTTTTTTCCTTTTATATTTTTTTAAAAATAATTTTAAATTTTATCAAGTAGGTTTCATTAATGTTTGCAAATTTAATAAATGTTTTGGTTCTCATGAAATTTTATTTGGTATTCTAATCTAATATGTAAACAATTATAATTTATTTCGAAGTATTTGATATTGAAGAAACAACCATCCTCCTAATATTGAATATTTGATCATATTATGTTTCCTTTACCGTAATTGTAATTTTTTATTATTTTATAAAAATTAATATTAAAGTAATAAGAAAGCGGGTACGAGTATGAGTACGAGATTATACTCGTTACCCGGTGGGGAATGGGATGAAACAAAAGTTTGATATGTAAGGCCCCATTTCTTTTCTGCCCTAAAAGTTAATGGGCTGTCCTACAGTATTGGGCCTAAAGGCCGGCCCATAGTATAAAACCCTTCAGGTTGCCCTAATCCCGCACTCACTTCCACTCTTGCAGAAATCAGCAGCCGTCACTCTCTTTTCCCCTCACAGAACGCTCTGCTAGGGTTTGCCTAAGGTCCTCTTCGAGCTAACTCAAACCTAGTTCCCACTCCACGTAAGTGATTCTGACCCTACTGTGATTGCTTCCTAAAGCTGTTCTTCGCATTTCACCGTTTAGAATCGAACTAACCCCTTTCTTCCACTGTTACGCTATTCCGCCAGTCTGCAAGTTCAGCGCTTGAGCTGCCGCGCTCCGAGGTCCTGTGTCAAAGTTGTGTTAGCCCTTTTCCAGGTACGGGAAGTTAGAACCCTTGGTTTCCAGTCGTTTTGGTATGTGTTTGTGTTGGTTGCTGTTTGTATGGTTTAATCTGTCGATTTGGTGTGTGAGGATGCCTTGTATGCTTGTTTGGTTCGATAACCATGGCTGCTGCAGTGAAGAACAGTGGCGAGACCTGTTAATCTCGCCCAAGCGAGTCCATCTCGCCTAGGCGAGATGAAACAGGGGGCTCGCCTAGGATTATTGCATGAAAGGTCGCCCAGGCGACCTGCTCGAAGTTTTGAGCGAGGGAACACCTCGCCCAGGCGAGAGGGGTCTCGCCTAAGCGAGATCCCGTGAAGTTCCATGAGTGCTCCATCGAACCCTCGCCTAGGCGAAGGGGAGGCTCGCCTGAGCGAGCACGTCTCGCCTGAGCGAGATTCCCCAGCCTGAGCGAGGGATTGGGCGAGGCAGTGCGCTGTTTGGATGATTGTTATTGGTTTGGGCGTGAATTGTATGATGAGAAACATGTATATAATGGAGTGTGGTGCATGCTTGACATGAATTATGAATTTTGTATGACGGGTTTGGTATGAAACATCACATGTGAAATAAATGAGTGGTTTAGGACTAAAGGAACTTGGTATTAATATGAGACGAGGCCCTAACTCATTGGGGCGGTGATGATCAGAGGTATGGATTGAGATGTGATTGATATGAGGATTAAACTTCAAGGGTTGATATGGAATTATAAAATATAATTTAATATTCTCTTATTGTTGATCTATGAATGTTGGTCCGTGTCAGCGTGTAATTCCTTGGGGTCTCTAGGTGAGACCTCCGGGGTCGCGCTTCAGTGGTCGGGACGTAATTCCATGGCCCTGCTAGTGGGTGTTCATGGTGGTGCCCCATCTGTATAACTAAGTAAAGATTCAAGATAAGGATTGTATCCTGACACTCTAAGGGGCCAGTTAGTCTCACTTAGAGCGGACTGAATCTTGTGGTGAGAGTAGCAGGAGGCCTGAAATTCATTAAGGGCTAACCTTGTGGTGAGGGAGATTTGATTCATCGTAACACTTGTAACACATAGCTCGGGGATGAGCAGCTCAGGTTCGAGCAGAGGTATCCACCACAAGTGCAAGCATCCGCTGAATCCGACTAAGTTATACGTATCCGGATGAGTCGAGTCGAGTCGTAGTGTATTGAATGAAGAGTCATAACATTCTTGGTTGTTATATGGATAAAGGATGATGATATTGTGTTTGACTGTATGATGAAAATGTATTGGCTCTAGCTTACCCGGTTTGTTGTATGGTTGTCTTGTATGTGGTACTTCTTCTTGCGATGATCATCAATTCGATTGATGGGAGCAGATGGGCGAGGTTCTCGGGGTCAGCAAGGAAATGGAGATTCTGCTGCTTAGTCCGCGTGGATTGGACTATAGTTGTTATTGTACTTTTCTTTAGGGCTATGGCCCTTGTTTTTTCGCTGTTCTTGGTTTTTGTAAGCTTTTGGTCGAACCGTTATTCTATTTTTGGTTGGCATCGTGGTGTGCCTAGTTGTAGGGGTGGTATTATGTACCCCAGGACTGCATTATTGATTATCTCTGTGTGACGTGTCCTTTAATTTTACGTATTAAATTAAATGGGACGTTACATGATACCTGTTGGTTATGGGTATGGGGATGGGGATGAATTTTTTTTACGGAGATATATATGAAATAGCGAAACTCGTCCCGTCCACCCCGTTATCATCCCTATAACCAATATATTTCATCAAATGTGTTTTTTCTATTTCAAAGTCACCATTAATATCTTTACCATTAAATTTTTACATTTAAAAATATTAATTTATTGTTTTACTTATTTGTCGGACCAAAATATTTGAAGATACTAAAATCTATTATTGTATTTAAAATACTTATCTAATTTAAGTATTTTGTGTATAAAATGTTTGTATTCATTGTTAATTTTTTTTTCTGCATTTTTGTTATTTTAAATATAATGAATATTTTATATTTTAATATTTATATTAGATTTTTATTTATTTTAATATTTTAAAATTATTTGTTCATTTTTAAGGCATGAAAATAATGTGACAATTTCACATCAAACAACTTCCAATAATAATCATAAAACTTTTATTAAAAAATAATTAATATAAAAATTTGACATTATCACTCTTGAAAAAAAACAGTAGTTATAATTATTTTTCCCATAACAAAAATTCAATTTAAATAAGATTTTAAAATATTGTCAAAATAGTAGTGATAATTACATATAATAAAGTGACAATTAATTTTATCACAATAAAACTTAATAATTTTAGTGACATTTGATAATATTGTCACAAATATAATAATAACAAAAATACTAGTGAAAATTTAATTATTGTCACAAAATATTAATTGTGACATATTCACTAAAGCTATTTCTTACCAACAACACCTTTGTCCATCTTTTTGCATGTGGCAAAATCACCCATATGACTTAAGTTTTATGTTTGATTATTTCTACATTTTTTAGTAATTTTTATTTATTGTTTATTTTGTGTCATATGAAAATGTTTCATTGTGTTAATTTCAAGTATTAAATCATATAAACTCTTCTTTTACTGGATAATATAAAAAATTTATATTTTATATTTTTATTAATTTTTAATTTGTTTCATTTGAAGATTTTTTTTGTTTTACTCAAACAATTTTCATTATTCTGAACAATCTGACAAGTTTAATATCTAGAAAGTTTTCTAAAATCTACGATATATTTTTTATCTTATCATACTCTTAATTATATATTTTTCTCTTTGTACAATTTTGTTCAATGGTATATCAAATTATTTCTAGAGTACACATTTGATAATTATTTTTTTAAATATTTTTATTTATTGTTTTCAATCATGTAGAATACATTTTAATGATTTTTTATATTATTAGTTTTATTTTCAAATTCATTGTCTTAAATGTAATTTAACATTTTATTTATTATATCAATGTTATTGTCAGGAATTCAAAAGATAAAAGATTTATGTCTAAATTTTAATTATTATTCGTTTATTTCATTTTTTTAATTTGAATTATTATTAGTTTATTTTATTTTATTTTCTATGTATAAATTTAAATTATTATAATATATGTTAATGTATAAAAAAAGATTTCATTATAATTTAAATAAAGGAAGTAAAAAAACATTTAAAATATTTGTAAACTTACTTGTTTTCTTTTTTCATTTTCAAAAAAAAATATTTTTTAACTTTATCAATTTTGTTTCATTAAAAATTTTAAAATTAAGAGATATTTTAGTTTTTATAAAATTAATAGATATATACTATTTTATATAATTTTTTTTTACATTTATTCTATTGTTATTTTGTATTTTGATTTAAAATTTATATAATTATAATTTTTTTATAAATATTTAATATTGAATTTTTTTTTCAATATTGATAATATCATATTATTTTTATAATTATTTTATAAAAATTAATTAATTGATATTGAATATGTGCTCATTTGATAGAAATGAAATAAAACAAAAATTTTATATCTATTGAATACAAAAATGAAGATGAAATATGAAAATGAAATAATAAAGGGAAAATGATAGGTTAACAATTTTCTTTTACAAATTTTGACAAACTACGTATTTAGATATAAAAAAAAGTAATATTTTATTATTTTATTTAGTTAAAAAATAATAAATTAATTTATTTTAATTCTATCTATGAAAACTTTGTTAAGTTTGCCAAAAAAGGATTTTTTAAAATAATAATTTTCCATAATAAAGCTTGTGTCTGCGTCTTTTTGTTCACTTACATACTACTAACCAATCATTATTACTTAGTAATATGTATATTTGACTACGTCAATGTATTTGTACATCAAGTGTTTATGTAAGATAAACATGTTAAACTCTATTAGAATGAATTTGTGGCTCTATAAAGCTTATCAACACTGATAATAATCTTTTCGCTACAAGTCAATACGGATAAGAATCTATTTCCATCGAATTTTAGGATATTATTAGTTCTTTTTTATTTCTTTAAGAGTCTAATTGTTCCAATTGAATTTAGAATATCTTTGCTCTTATCGAATTTTAAAAGATCTTTACTCTCATAAGATTTTTTACTTTTTTTTCTATTCCATAAGAAGTTGGTTGCTCTCATTGGAATTTAGGAGATAAACTTTTTCTTTAGGAGACAAGTTGTTCCCATCAGATTTTTACTCAGTGTAGATTTTTTTTTGTAATGTAGGATATAGTTTGCTCGATGTAGTTTTGGTAATGTAGGATACTACCTACTCGGTATAGTTTTTGTTATGTAGAATACAACCTGCTCGATGTAGTTGTTGTAAAATAGGACACAACCTACTCGATGTAGTTTTTATAATGATGCAGGATACAATCTACTTAATGTAGTTTCTATAACGCTGGATACAACCTGCTTAATATAGTTTTTGTAACGCATGATACAACCTGCTCCTAGTCAAGCTGGATTTATTTTGTAGTCTTCGGATTTCTTCTCATTTGTATTTACAACTGAGTCATCTATTCTCACATGCATATTACAAATGAGTATTCAGATTTCGTCTAACCTACATTTTACAAGTGAATCTTCATATTTCTTCACACATGTGTTTTACAAGTGAGTCTTCAGATTTCGTCTCACCTACACTTTACAACTAAGTCTTCAAATTCTTCTCACCCTTAAAATCCAATGGGGAGACTTCCATAATAGGTTGGATGATCATTATATTCCACTGGAGGGCAACCAGACTTTGGACCGTGAGTACTAAATATGTTGTTTTCAAGATTTGAGAAAATTGAAATTCTCCAGAAAATCTTGTGTGCTCTCAACAAGGTGTGTTTGTGGAAAGCCATGATCGCAAAAGGCATCAAGGTGATATGGTTTGAGGACAATGAGTGAGAAAACGTGGATCAATGACACGTGGAAGCAAAGGGCGTGAACACTTCACACTACACCCAATTGTCTATGATAATATGTATTGGAAGAATACAAATTTGGGCATCAGGAACTGTTTTACTGACACTCCACGGTGAGCGCCAAAATGTTCTAGCCAAACAGGAACATCTTGTCAACTAGAACATCCAAAAGAGTGATCTCCCATTTTTCCTATATTTCAGAATCTTATTTATCCTCTTGTCTCTCAAACTCCTAGGTTGCCTTCTATCTTTATTACCTCAAAACACCCTGTAACATCCCATCTTTTTTTTTTTCATCCCAAAGATAGACAAGACCAATTTTAGTGACTCAAAATAATTAGTCATTGTGAAAAATTTAAATACCAATTTATAAATTAAATTTTTTTTTGTAACTAAAATGGTTTCTATTATGAATAAAAGTGTATGGATGGTCTCTTAATTGGTAATTAAAATAGTTTTTATTATGAATTTGTCTCTAAATTGGTTACTAACATTAGTTACTAAGGTTTTTTGTTTACCAAAGAAATTGATCTTTAAATTGATCTTAAAACATACTTGATCTCTAAAATTATTCATTATTTAGGAATTTCATATAGTGAAATATTTTAGACAATTACAAGTTGGTATGTGTGGCAAAGAGAAAGCCTTCCGTTAATATTAGTGTTCATAAGTGATCTTACTAGAAACTAGAAGGTCTGAGTGCAGGTGGCAAGATATGGGTAATGGCTTGCGAGGATCCAATAATTGGGTTCCGGTCTCTTTGTCAATTCGAAGGTGGTTTCAAAGACTCTCTGATATTTAAGTCAGTAAAAAAATTTGTATCTTTGGTATTTGATAGAGAATATGAATAATAATGTATCTTGATATCTCCTATGGTTTAGTGAAATGCTCATATTTATAATGAAACTACCTGTTTCGCCAGATGGCAACCGTCTTACCGTGATATTTGGATGGAGCGTGATGTTTTACTGAATATGCAAAACAGTTACAAGTTCAACCGAGATTGATGAATATGGAAGAGTTCTAGCCAATAAAAATACGTTTGGCCGTAATGGGCTACATCCTTTATTGGCACGGCAATTACAATAAAATTTAAGTAGCCACAAATTCTAATGAGTTTCACATGTTGTCATATATAAACACTTAATATCCAGGTACAAAATTCAAATGCATTACAGAAATATCATTTTTCAATAAAGATTAACAAAAATTATTTCGATCATTTTTCAATTATTATTATAATATATTTAAGTTTAATTTCATTCGGTCTTAGTTGTTTTAAATATCGGTATATAACTTTGATTTGTTTTTCTTTTTTAACAAACAATGAATTAAAATTAAAGAGAACACTTGAGGGGTGCTCTAACCTATATAAAAAAAAATTAGCGTACATGCTATCCATTGTTCGACAGCATTAGGGTTCCTGTCACAGTCTCAAGTTGACCGGAGTCTAATGAAAGGAATCAAAATATCTTTCAAACTATAAATGATTCTTTTAGCGTACATGCTATCCAGCAGCTAATTAACCAAAACAAGAATTATTAATTTCAATATATAAATTACATGTACGTTGTCATTTGTATGCGTCAATTTGCATATCGAGTGTTTATATAACACAAATCTCTGAAACCCTATTACAATTCTGGCTCTATAAACCTTATCAAGACGGATATTAACCGAAGAATATTCTTTTCGCAACAAATCTATATAAATGTGCCTTTGCTATCCTAAAAAGCACAGTTCACCGTTCATTTGGCTTAGTGAGCGACCGACCATATCAAACAAGCAAGGTAATGGTGATTCTGTCATCCCGAGTGAATCCTGTATTGTTTACACACATATGACATTATCTTTTTTTTTTTTTTAGAAATACAAAAATTCACTTTTTTGTTAATTAATACCATTTTACCTCTAAAAAATTGTCGTCACTTTATGTTAAAGAACCATTTTTCTTCTATAATTTCAGTGTTTATTCACGTTACATAATTGAAAAATGAGTTTTTGACACTAAATACAACACTTGACAATTCACTCTTATAAATATTTTGATTATTAAAAAAGTTAACTTTTGTATTTATAAAGAAAGTGAAAGATTGAAAAATAAAATAATAGATGTAAAGTGTGGATAAAAATTTGTTAAATATCAAAACATAATTTTATGCCTTTATGTATCCTTAAAAAGAATATAAATAAAAATAATAATGTAAGAACAATTTCCTCTTTGCCAATATCATAAGAGGAATCAAATCATGATTGTAGTATGACTGCTCAGTTCCTTAATCTTAAGGATGATGGATGATGACTACATTCTCTAACATGCTTTAAGTTCGATTTGGCCTATAAAATGTTTGAAGATGCACGTAATTGGCATCCAAAATGCTTTGGAATAAGTTTGGATATTAAAGTCAATGATGAGGAAGAATATAATGGGTTTGATATATGTTAAAGTCAATAATTAGTATTGTCTTTTCACCTAATTGTGGAAATAGTTAAACTACTAAACAAGATCTTGTTTATTTTCTTAATAATCCAAATTGTTGGATATTAATACATTATACCTTGACAAAGTATCTGATTTGTTACGTCCGGTGCCTCATCTTTTGGCTCTAGCGCGTTTATTTTCGCTTAGCCAACGGTTACTGTTTTATCAGTTTAAAGTCTTGGCCTCTCATTTTTACCTTATATATAAACGTTTGTATCTTCTTCTTTTTTTTTTTTTCAATCACCGAACAATAAGCGTCCTTTTTCTTCGCTTTCTCTTTTTGCTTCCCTTCTTTCTTTGCATGTCTAGTTCACCCTGCTGCTACACTCAACCTTTTCATCTTCTACAACTATGACAGCATAATACTTTCCTTTCATGGATAACAACAACACGCGTGTTATTATGGTATCAGAGTTTTTCATTTGAAGAGCTCCATTGCGTAACTCTATATTTTTTTTTCCTTACTTCCTTTTTCTGTGTGGTTTCTTTGTTTTTCATTTTTCATGGTAGAGGTTCCTGTTACTCAAAATCCTCGTCAACTAATCCTAAGTGACCCTCCTCTTCCAAGTTATCTTTTCCTTCGTCCAAGCAAAAATCCTGCCACACCTTTGGTAGCGTCCCTTCTTGATGCAACCAATTACCATTCATGGAGCATGTCCATGATTATAGCCTTAAGTGCCAAGAACAAGGTGAAATTCATTCTTGGCACCACTGAACCTCAGGATAGAGTAGATTCAAGTTTTTTTGCCTGGCATCGCTGCAACAACATGGTTGCTTTATGGCTCATACACTTGGTTTCCACAACTATACATCAAAGTGTTATTTGGATGGACAAGACCTTTGACATTGGTCAAGAATATATGTCCTTTGGCTAGAAGCAGTCACGCAGCATTAAAGAGATCTAAGTGTATCTGATACAACACGGGCTTTATTGATGAAGAGGCCCACTAGAGTGCACAAGAAACCTAATTGGCTGAAGGATTTTGTTTAAAAAAAATGTTTTTTTCAGTAGTTTAAATATGCTTGTTTTATGAACGAGGCTTTTAGGCCCAATATGCATTTTCTTTCCTCTGTAAGCTACTAGACCACAAGTTCCCTATTTAAGGGATTGGAACGTAATGGAATGGGACAGAGAGATAAATTTTTTTAACCTAGTTTTCTTTTCCTTCCCTTACCTATCTTAGCAAAACTGTAGCAGGTGCCTAACATTGGTGCTTTCATCGATTTCTCCATGCCTCCCAAACCACAATCCAAAGAACTAGAGGACATCCTCAATGCCATCCAGGATCGCTTTCCATCCAAACCCAGATGGAGACCCAAGAACAACGCCAATCTGCCCTAGAAACCAAAAACGAGTCCCTCCACTCCTCACTTTCATTTCTCATAGACCAGGTATCTTCCCTACCTCCCCCCAACCCCACAACCATACCCTCACCCTTTCATAGTTCATCCATGCATTCTATCCATAACTACCAGCAACCCCATATAGGCACAACCTCTACGTCCATCCCTTTTATTCCTGACTCCTTCAATAGTCATATCCACACTGCTACCACTATGACTACACAACCTATTGCCAACCCACCCCCACCACCATTCATACGTCCCCCCAAACTCCAACTAGCCTTCTTCGAAGGTCCTGATCCACTAGATTGGTTATTTCAAGCAGACCAATATTTCACTTTTTACCAAATAACCCCAGAGAAACGTCTCTCTATGGTGGCATTTCACATGAAGGGAGAAGCCCTTAGCTGGTTCAAGTGGATGCATCACAACAATTTGCTCACCGATTGGCACTCATTCACCCGCGCACTTGAACTTCGTTTTGGCCCTTCCTCGTACACGAACCACCAAGCAGAACTCTTCAAATTACAACAACACGGGTCAGTTTCTGAATACCAAACACACTTTGAGAAACTATCTAATTGCGTTATTGGTTTATCCTCAGACACCATCCTAAACTGTTTCATTTCTGGCCTTCAACCTGAAATTCGAAGGGAACTTACCATCCTTCACCCATACTCCATATCCCAAGACATAGGGTTGGCAAAATTAATAGAGAATAAGATTAAAGATTCTAAACCCAAATATCCTCGGCCCCAACCCCATAACCCTACCCATATCCACCCGCAACAAAACCCTAATAACCACATTCCTCAACATCAACCAACCACTCCTCACCTACCAATCAAACGCCTCACACCCGCACAACTTCAAGAACGGCGAACTCAAGGACTATGCTATAATTGTGATGAAAAGTTCACCCCAGGCCATAAATGCTCCACTGCGCGATTCTTGCTGCTAATGGACCATCCTGAATCCCCAACTGACCCACCTATAGACCCACCACCAATTGACCCTAACATTCCTGAAGTGGAAGACACCATTCATTTTCATCTCTCACCCCAGGCTTTCTCTGGTAACCCATCTCCAAAAACCCTTAAATTCACTAGGCTCATACACAATCTTCCTGTTACAGCATTGGTTGACTCAGGCAACTCCCACAATATTTTACATCCTAGAATTGCTCACCATCTCCATCTACCCATCAAACCTACCCCACCTTTTTCCGTCATGGTTGGCAATGGTGCCCTTATTAATTGCCAAGGCTTATGCCCGTCAGTCAATATCTCTATCCAGGATTCCCTATTCACTATACCCTTATATCTCTTACCCATTGAAGGAGCTGATGTGGTGCTCGGAGTGGAATGGCTCCGCACCTTGGGGCCAATAAAAGCTTATTTCTCCATCCCTAGCATTGCCTTCACCTACCAAAATCACCCCATTACTCTCCAAGCCACCACCCCGGCTTCCCCTTCCCAAGCTTCTTACTACCAATTTTGCAACTTAATGTCCACTCAAGCAGTAACATCCATTCACCTACTCACCTTTGAACCCAAACACCCTAACCTTTCTTTGGAACTCAGCCTCCAAACCCCTTCATCACACCTTTATAACCTACCCTTCAATATCCAATCCCTCCTCCGACAACACCACACTATCTTTCAAATACCACATGGGCCACCACCCTCAAGACCACACGACCACAACATCCCACTTTTGCCCAACACCCCTCACATAAATGTTAAACCCTACTGCTACCCTCACTCCCACAAACACATCATATCCCAACTTATTTCCGACATGCTTCAACAAGGTCTCATTAAGCCAAGCACTAGCCCATTCTCCTCCCCAGTTCTCTTAGTCAAAAAGAAAGACGGCACCTGGCGCTTCTGTGTCGACTATAGAGCCCTAAATGTTGTCACCATCCGAGACCGTTTTCCTATTCCCACAATAGATGAACTGCTAGATGAATTAGGCTCTACTACAGTCTTTTCTAAGATAGACCTATACTCAGGATATCACCAAATACGACTCAACCCGACAGACACCTCCAAAACAGCTTTTCGCACTACAAATGGCCACTACGAGTTCCTAGTCATGCCTTTCGGTTTGTCTAATGCCCCATCTACTTTTCAGGCAGCCATGAATGACCTTCTTCGCCCATATCTACGTCAGTTTGTTCTGATTTTTTTTATGACATCTTAATCTACAGTCCTACTTTGGAGGACCATCTCACTCATTTACATGTTGTTTTGGAATTATTAGAAACTAAGAAATTTTGTGCTAAGTTGTCTAAATGCAGTTTCGCTACTTCAGAAATCACTTATTTAGGCCACCTCATTTCATCCTAAGGAGTTGCCCCTGACCCTGACAAAGTAATAGCCATCAACAACTGGTCGAAGCCACGATCACTCACGCAATTACAGGGATTCCTCGGCCTCACCGGATTCTACAGGCGATTTGTTCACCACTACGCCACACTCGTCGCTCCACTCACCGGTTTATTATAGCATTGCAGTTTTACATGAACACCAGAAGCCCATCAAGCCTTTACAATACTCAAACAACACATGTCAAATCTACCTACACTACGGCTTCCAAACTTCAATCAGCATTTCATAGTGTAGACAGACGCATCTGCAGTTGCCATCGGCGCTGTGCTCAGCCAAGAAGGCCACCCCCTCGCCTTTTTCAGTAAGAAAATGTGCCCTCGACTCCAAGCTTCCTCTGTTTATATCCGAGAAATGTATGCAATAACAGAGGCAATAAAGAAATGGCGTCAGTACTTGATGGGAAATCACTTCAAGATTTACACAGATCAGAAAAGTCTAAACACTCTTCTTACCAAACAATTCAAACCTCGGAACAACAGAAATGGACAGCAAAAATGCAAGGATATGACTTTCAAATTTTGTACAAACCTGGAAAGAACAACATCGTTGCGGATGCACGATCTCACCAAGACATGGCTGACCCTCCAGTGATAATGGTCCTATCGGCTCCTATCCCCCTCACCTTCAAGGAATTAAAACAGTTTTATTCCACTATAGCCGGCCAAGATTTCATCCAATCTTGCACTCAAAACCACCCTCTACCAAGTTTGTTTTACACTCGTCAAGGCATCCTGTTCTTTCCGCATCAGATCTTTCTCCCACCAATCAACAATCTTCGAGAAAGAATCCTCAGGGAATTTCATGCCTCCCCCACCGCAGGTCATTCAGGGGTGAAACCCACGCTCTCCAGAATTGCTGCATCCTTCTATTGGCCAGGATGGACCCGTGATGCAAAGAAATTTATCCAACAATGCCATATTTGCCAAAGCAACAAGTACCTACCCAACAAACCACATGGATTAATACAACCTCTCTCAACCCCGAATCAAGTTTGGGAAGATTTATCCATGAATTTCATAACCCATTTACCTTCATCGGTAGGCCACACCACTATCTCGGTCATCTGTGACCGTTTGACCAAATACGCCCATTTCATAGCTTTACCCACACATTGCACTGCCCTGAGCCTCGCACAACGTTTTTCTGTTCAGATTTGTCGTCTTCATGGCATGCCAAGGACCATCATTTTAGATTGGGATCCAATCTTTGTCAGCACCTTTTGGAGAGCCTTATTCAAGGCACAAGGCACCACACTTCAGTTTAGTTCATCATATCATCCGCAGACCGACGACCAAACGGAAGTTTTGAACAGAGGATTAGAAGCTTACCTTAGGTGTTTCACCGGTGAACACCTGCACAACTGGTACAAATATCTTCATTTGGCCGAGCTATGGTACAACACATCTCACCATTCAGCGATTGGCTTTTCACCGTTCCAGGCCCTCTATGGTCGTGCCCCCCAACAACCTTAGACATGCTCCACTCACCACGCACAAAAACCACGATCTCGGACCTCCTTCAACAACACACGCTCGTCCTCCATGAACTTAAACAGAACCTCCGGCGTACTCGTCAGAGAATGATGGACCAAGCTAACCAACATCGAACTGACAGAAACTTCGAAGTCCACGATTGGGTTTGGGTACGCCTTTAACCATATCGCCAACAGTCAGTCCACCGAAGGCTATGTCAAAAACTCGCACCTCGCTACTTTGGCCCTTTCCAAATTGTCCGTCGCATCGGAAATGTCGCTTACGAACTAGATCTCCCGGCCACCTCACGCATACACCCTGTTTTTCATGTCTCGCTCTTACGAGCTTTCAAAGGAACCCCACCCTCCAAACTTTCGAACACCCTCTCACCTTCTGCGAAAATACAAGAAAAATTCTCCACTTTAAAGAGTTTAACAAGTTCTCTCACTTCCCCACCTACCACATTTATGTCACTGTCCCCACCAACCAATCCTATCACGCCACCTCATAGTCCACTAGTTGTCCCCCACATTAATACCTCACCTAACCCCCTCGAGCCTCACGCAACTACAACCATCCAGAACCTTCAAACAGCAAACATATCTTCATCTAACCCTAACCCAATGTGCACCAATCTGAACCTAATCACCCAAGCCCACTCCAGCAGCACTTGCCCGGCCCAATCCCACACATCTACACACTTTGAGGACAAAGTGGCTTTTCCAGCGGATGATAATGATACAACACAGGCTTTATTGATGAAGAGGGCCACTAGAGTGCACAAGAAACCTAATTGGCTGAAGGATTTTGTTTTAAAAAAAAACAAGAATTTTTTTTTCAGTAGTTTAAATATGCTTGTTTTATTAACGAGGCTTTTAGGCCTAATATGCATTTTCTTTCCTCTGTAAGCTACTGGACCACAAGTTCCCTATTTAAGGGATTGGAACGTAATGGAATGGGACAGAAATATACATTTTTTTAACCTAGTTTTCTTTTCCTTCCCTTACCTATCTTAGCAAAACAATAGTAGGTGCCTAACAGTATCAGATTACAAAATTAAGAGTCATTTGGGACGAATTGGATAATTTTCGACTTGATCCAATTTGTTGTTGCACCTACCATGTCCATTATGTTTTATCTCAGAGAATGAGAAAGGATCAGGCTGTGCAATTTCTCAAGGGCTTTAATCACTTCAATAATATCAAATCTCACGTCTTTCTCATGGAACTGATGGCACTTATAACCAAGATTCTCTTTTTGTCATGCAGCAAGAAAGACAACTATCAAATAACTACCTCGTTATCAACATCAGAAGCGTCGCACAACAATTCATCGCTTCAAGCAACATCACAGCTTCCAACAGCATCACAAATCTGGCCTATTTATAAAATTTTTGTTAAGAAGAACTTTTGAGTATATGAATCACAATTTTGAACTCCATCATCTTAATAATGTAAGTTTACATGGGGGAGAAGGAAATAAATATGTGATGAACAATAATATATTCAAAAATATAGGATGGTGTACTCTTTTTCCTTCACTAGATTTTATCTAAAGGATTTTTCCTAGTAGAGTTTTAACGAGACACATTCCATTATCAATGAACACCTAATGGGGAATGTTATGAATTAATGGTTGTCCATTGATTTGATACAGTTATTCATATGATTATTATTGATATTATGATTCATTACTCTTTACCCTAAATATTTGTATTAATTATTTTATTTGTATCCTCTATGGTTATATGTTGTATCCATAAATGGAAAATGATTTTTTGACTACTAAATTTTGACAACTTTCTCTTACAACCTTAGGTGTCATTTTCTAAGTGATTTTCCATTATAGAACTCTGATCAGTAATAAGACACACAAAAGAATGGTTTCCTGTTCTTTCATTCTCTATCCTTCCTTTTCTTCTCTACTTTATCATTAGTTTTATTTTATCACAAAAACTACATTAATGATTATTGAGGCCATAATTCATTTAATGTTATAGTTAATTATGAACTCTTTTAAAATTCAATATTTATTCATTATTATTAACCAATAACATTAGACACCGATTAATATAACCTTAAAATTAATAAATATATACCAGTAGTATTACTGTTTTTATATAATAAATATGTATATTTACTCAACTGTCTTTAATTACATTTACGTTTATCGTAAATGATACATAAATTTAGTGAAAGATTATATTTTTAACATAGAACGTTAAATATGTTAAATCATAATAATATCATTCATTATTATTTTTGTTGTTATGTGTTTTATTAAGTTGCAACAACAATATAACAACAAAAACAATGAATAATGATATTTTAACAAACTTTTTTTAACCACTTTTAACTCAATATATTAGTTATCATTAGATCATCTATTTTGATTTATTTTGATTCTTTTTAGTGATGTGATGATCCAATGGTGATTGAAGTGGTGGGTAAAGTGAGTCAAAAAAAGTAGGTTAAAATATCATTATCCCAAAAGCAATACAGCGAAGGAAATGATAGAAAAATGGTTTAGAAAAAGTTATTTTTTTGAATAAAAATTTTCCATTACAACAAGCATGGATATTTTCTTCATTGTATTACAACAAGCATGGATATATTTTCTTCGTTGTAATATGTTATTTTTCTTTTTCTCACTTTCTTGCAAACAAGAATTCACCACAGAAGTCTTCAGATCACGAATATCCGCCAAATAAAGTTAATTAAAAAGAACATTTATTAAAATCATAATTTGATTGGGTTTCAGAAAATATCTATAAAATGATAAAGAAAATGATTTTGCGAAGGATTAACACAAGATACACCAATTTTTATATTGGTTCGATTTAGATATGGTAAATAAATCTATACCCGTAGGTATCACCCGAACTCATTCCCGTGTTGAAAGAGAATTCCCGCATTGACTGGGTATGGATATAGGTATGGGTAATATACCCGAAATTTTTAAATGAGGATAGGGATGAGAATATGGATATATATGTGAGAACCTAGAAAATCTTATTTTAAGAGTGATAGTGTTTTTAAAATAATGAAGTCTTAATATTATTTTAATAAATAAATACTTAATTATAAATAGAAATTTCATAAAAGGATTTCATTCTTAAAAACACTTCATCTCTCTAGAAACAATATTCTTGGAAACCTCTGCCTTCTCTCTAAGATATCTCACGATTTTCTCCTCTGTTTGACGATCAGAGACTACGAGAGTGATCCTCGTAGAGAGATCTCGAAGTTCATCCGATCAATTTCCTTTATCGAGTAAGTTAGTGTTCAATCCCTTCTCTGTCAATTCTTCTCTCCCTTACATCTGGCTAGTGAAGGATCGTTCGTAGATTCTGAGTTTATCATGTGAATTTCCTATGATCGGTGGTCCTGATGGAGTACCCTGATTTTGTTTGAGTACTATCTAAGTTGAATTTCGCGTCTGGTAGCAAAGCGGGGGTTTAGGATCATTGTTGGTGTTGAGGCTTTCGATTAGGTAAGGGAGGCTAATTACTGCTAGGTTTGATGAATGCTTTTGACATGTTCATTGGAATTTAAAATTTAAATACTGATTGTTGTGAGTTGTTAAATTGGATGTTCTGGTGTGAATTAAATTATGAATGCATTGTGTGAATTATTGTTGCAAATGAGAAGATGAGTTCCTGATTCATGACCCAATTGGTATCAACTACTATGACGTAAACTTTCTTTTAAAAACCCAATGCTAGTGGTAGGAATACCAATTTGAGTCATGAATTACACAAGTATCAAATTCGCACAAAAACAAAAAACTGTGATGTTCTCTGATATGGCACTCAGCGTTGGTCGAGCGGTGCCTAAACACTGAAAAATGCAAGGCAAATGGCGCTCAGCGCTGGCCGAGCGGTGCCTAAGCGTTGGGACATCTACAGGTCTGGGAGAATGTTAATTTAAGGACGCTAAACGTTGGCGTTAAGCGTTGCCTGTTCTGATTCACTGCTTGATTTTATTTGTGTGAATATATTTAATATAATTGTTTGAATCCTATGGAATGTGTTATCTTCAAACAAAATGATTGTGAGTTTGGATATGGTTTGTTGTGGTTATGTTTAAAGAATTTGAAGGAGAAATTCTATGTGGAAGTGTAGTGTGTGCATCAACATAAGGATTCATTATTGGATTGGTATCCTTTCTCTAATAATTACTCAAACTCAAGTAGAGTAGGGTATATTATGTGGTGAAGAGATGAAGGAGATCCTAGCCGTTGGATTAGATCATGTTCTAGGCACGAAAGGGATTTACCTTGTTAATGGTTGGGTGATAACCCTTTGTGGCTAAACTCTGCAGAGTTTAGGAACCATTCACAGGTGCAGGCCACCAGGGGATCCGATGTTTGATGTGTGTATCTGGATAGTCGAGTCAGTGTTTGTTATTTATATGCACGAATGGTTATGTATGAGGTGTGTTGGCATGGTAATTATGATTTGACTTACATGGTTGTAAGATTCATTGATACATTAGCTTACCCTTTGTTTGTTGTTTGTTGTTGTGCTGGTTGTTACCTTTTTGTGATGATCACTTAATTGTGTGAGTAGATGGGTCTACAGGTGAGGATAGTTCTCTTAGGGGTAGTCACGATACTGATCAGTAGAGCATGGCATTGTGTGTAAATAGTCCTTTTGGATGCTTAAGAGTAGTCTCTCTTTTTGTTCAGCAGCGCTGGTTGTGTATATTTTAAATATCCGCTATAGTTGTTCTTTTGGGATAACTATAACATTATTTTGAATATTGTAGTTACTATTTGTTTTGTCGTATCATTTGCTAATATTGTGTTTAGTAGTTTCATGACTCTTAAATGGTATGTTACAATACATATTCTCACTCAAATATCCGTCCCCGTTTAAATTACTAAAATACCAATAATTTATTAAATAATCTAATATATATATATATATTTACGCGTATGCATATACATATAATATATATACATAATAATGTGATATATATATATATATATATATATATATATATATATATAATATTGAAAGTTACTAGAGTGTTATTCATATATTGGCAATTGGTTAAGTTTTAGATTCAAGGTGGACATGTTGGAATATTATTTTTATAAATTATATGGTATTTATTTTGATCTAAAACTTAGTAGAATTCGTCAAATGAGCTATGATTTGGTTTTGGAATATCAATAAAAAAAGAATGAAACTTTTTCTTATAGAGCTACATCGTTAGAGTTGGAAAAGGTTGTTGATAATGATGCGAATGAATTTTTAGAGTTTATGGCAAAAAAAAAAATCTAGAACTACAGTTATGAAAACAAAGTTGGATCATTAATTGGAAGAAGATAAATTGTCAGTTACACAAGAATTTGATATCCTATCATGGTGAAAAACAAATGGGTTAAAGTTTTCAACCCTTTAAGCAATTGCAATGGATGTTTTAGCTATTCCAATAACAACTGTAGCTTCTAAATCTGCTTTTAGTACTGGTGGTCAAATTTTAACTTCTCATCGTAGTCAACTTTATCATATTACTATAGAGGCTTTGATGTGTACAAGAAGTTGGATATGGAACTCAAACGTGAAAATGAATATGATGAAGAAGGTACATTATATTCTAGTAATTAAAATTTTCAATTTCAATTATTATATCATATCTAACTTTTCACTTTTTTATATGTTTAGGTGGATCGAATGCAAATGAAATCATTGATCGTTTGTAAAATTAATAAATATTTTTGTTATTATAAAATTTTAGTAATGTGTAATTATTTAGCTTTTATACAATTATTTGAATTTTCTCTAGTTGTTATTTGATTAATACTTTAATTTGATATTTATACTACTATAATGTTTTTCTTAATATTTGACATCATGAAAAGAAAAAAAAAGAGTACGTTATTTTAATATTGAATATTTTGATAGTATCATGATTCCTTTGGTGTGATTTTTAATTTTTTTATAAAAATTCTTTAATTGATACTTGGAACAGTAAAAAAATGGGTATGGGTATAAGAATATACCTGTTACCCAGTGGGGATGGGATGATTTTTTATTATAGGGATAGGGATGGGATCATGATACCCGTACCCGCATCGTCTTGCCTCGCCCCGCCTCGTCCCATTGTCATCCCTAGTTCGATACATCCTGTCTCTAGTCATCTTAACCAGAATTCCCATTAAAATATCAAGAGTTAGAGATACAAGATCCACCTATAAAAAACCTACACTCTATATGAGAATTTAGGGATCAATTTTTTTTTAATTAAAACCTTGGTAGCTAATGGAAAGTAACTAATTTAGAGACCAATTTAAAAACTATTTTAATTATCAATGATTTTTAGTTTATAAACTAGTCATTATAGTGACTAATTAATTTTTATCAATAAAACTTGTTACTAATAAAAGATTTGTTTTGTATTAAATTAGTTCATAATTATAATTAATTAAATTTATTATTTATTTACTTTAATTTTTTTCAATTTAAACTACTATTATTCTTTTTTATGATTTTTAATGTGTGTATTTTTTTTATAACGTCATGTCAAAAAATATTAATTACTTTAATTTATAATATCTTTTTAATTAGAACTACCTACAAATTCAAAAGTAACCCCACACATATTAAAAGAATGTAATAATTAAATAATAATAATAATAATAATAAACATTAAAAGATAAAAGATAAAAAACAACAATAAAAAAATAAATAACTTTAAAACACCTCAGAAGTTAAATAAATTAACTTATAAAATAATCAAATAAAACTATAATTACCTTAACAACCTTATCAAATACACTCATAGGAAATTAATAAATCGACTCTCTTATAGGATGGTAACGAGATGGGTGAGACACGGATAGTCTCTATCCGCAAAAAAAAAAAAAAATCACCCACTACTCGGATAGGTGCTCGTTTAAAAAATACACGCTGGTATTCGTGAATATTCACAAATATTTGAGACTTTTGTTATTTTTTAAGACTTTGTGACATTTTTTTTTCTGTTAATAAAATTTATAACTAATAAGAGATTCTTTGTGTATTAAATTAGTTAATATTTATAATTAATTAAATTTATTATTATTTTTTTCAATATAAGCTACTATAACATCCTAAATTTAGCAGTTTAAAAGTTATAAAATAGAATGTTTCACCTTGGCATTTAAAACAAATAAACCAATGTATAAAGAATATTAATACAGTCTTACAAAAGATAGGACTACATGAATATATAAATTATACAAACCAACTAAAAACTAACAACTCTAGTTTTAAACACAGACTAAGCACTCACAATGGCTTCCCATGAAACCTTCCATCAATCCTAATAGATGGCTCCTCATCCTCCAAAGGTGTCTCTGAAACTACAACCACATCTGCTTATACCGAATAGGTGATCATCGCAAAAAAAAAAAAAAAAAACAAAAAAAAAAAAAAAAAAAAAAAAAAAAAAAAAAAAAAAAAGACAAACAACACAAGATAGAAATACAAAAGAAGGGTAAGCTAATGTGCAAAAGAGATATTCACAAAGTGTATCTTTTTATTTCTTTTATAAGGCACAATCTTTAATGTTAATAGATAATAAAACATAAAATTAAATATAATAAATAATAAAAATATTTAGGTATAATTTTTCTTTTGGTCTCTGTTTTTGTCCAAAAATTGACAATGACCAACAAAGCAAACCATCCATATCAAGAGTTTCAGTTTCAATTTAATGAAGTTATTAATCTGTTTCAAGAAATTTAACGAAATTCATCATAAAAGACCAAATTGCACAAGTTTTTCAAAAATCGGGACTAAATTAAGACTAAAAAACTAGAGGACCACCTTAACATTTTTAAACGAAAACATGAATCAAAAGAGTAATTAAACCAAATATTTATTAAGATAATTTTTATTTTCTTTCTCGTTGTCTTTTTAGTTTTTTTTAACACTTTGTAATCATCTCTAGTTCTCATATGTTTTCTTTTGTTTTTGAAGAAAAACAAAAGTTAGACACAAATCTATTATTTTTGCTCTCATTTCTCATTTATCCTCTTCTTTTCTTGTCACTTGTCTCACTTGATAATGAAAATATTATGTTTATCTCATGAGCTTTTTCTATATTCATTTTATTATGAATATAGAAGAAAAATAAATAATATATTCATAAACGATTTTTAATTGTGACTTGACTATAATATATTTTTATTTTAATAATTATGTGTCTTAATTTTTTTATTGTATTATGATAAATTATTTTTTAATATTATTTACAAAAAAAATGTATATTGATAAAGAATAAAAGAATAAATTTATTTTTTAAAAGTGATAAAAAAGAAACTATTGATGAAAATAAGATAGACTCTACTTCTTCATATATCTTGAAGAGATTATACTAATGATCAAATTGTTCAGTTAAAGAATCCATTTATTGAAACATTGTACTAATGATGAAATCTAATGATTTTAAAATTATATTAATTTGGTCCCTCCAACACTTTTGCTCAAAATCCGCTATCAAAATCCGCTGCTGAACTTAAAGTTCACCTATGCTTATGACTTCATGAGGTTATGTATCGGATCGGAAAGTCCCACTTCATTTTTTCTTTTTTACTTTTAAATTTACATCGTTATAATTATTATTCATACAAACCATATGATATAAATTATTTTATTTAAAGACAATATAATTTTTAGAATTTGTACCCATTATATTATAACTTTTTTTATCTTAACGAGTTGAATGCATCAAATTTCACTATAAATATATAAGCTAAAAGATTATTAACAATAATTAATTACATATATAAATAAATAAATAAAAACCAACACATAAACTATTTCAATGTAAAAAAAAAAATTAATGGGGTCAAATAAAATTTGATGATGGCATTTTATAATAGATTTTGATTCGTTTCATCCTTATTATCATATGAAGCAACATAAGAATAAGCGTTGAATTAAATTGTTGGTAAATGATTAATGAGATCAGGAGCGTCAGCATTATAAGAGAGAAAGATTTACAAGAATTTGATTTAGCTTAATTATAGAGATTAATTGCTAATTTTGTTTAATTTTGAGAAGAATATTTTAAATTTTATTAAGCATAACTAAGATATCAAATTTCACAACATGACTTTATTTGAAAACGATGAAATAAATGGGAAGAAATCACTCATATGCTAACATTTACTTATTCATTGTATGAATATTATTTGAACATAGGTGTAATAAAATCATTACCTATTCTTACCACATTTCTTATCACAATCTTGCATACATTCTGCATAAAGTGGTGGTGTTGGTATTAGGCCGATACATGAGAGTATACACTTAGATTTACATGAATCAGAAGAGTCAGTATTCAACTTAACTTGTTCAGAAGGATGTTTGTAATCAGCCTCTGCAACACCTAACACAATCATAAGTAAAATCATAATCCCAATCGTTTTCATCTCATTCATTCTCTATCTTCTATTGGAATCTTTCTGAATTATACAAAAATTCTGTGTGTAGGTAGGTATATGTTATTCTTGTTGTGGTATGTTAGAAAACTAAACATCAATTTATAGAAAAAAATTAGTACATGTATAATGATTCTAACATGTGGAAATTATTTATTATCGCTTGTAGAAAATATATTATTAGTAACCAATTTAAGGAATAAAAACTAATTAATCATTGTAGTGATTAATTTAGATATCAATTCATAAACTAAAAATTATTGTAATTAAAATAATTTTTAAATTGTTCTCTAAATATGTCATTGTAGTGAATTGATCTCTAAATTGCTAAAAAAACATTAGTTACTAAGATTTTAGGTACAAAAAATTATTTCTAAATTTGCTCCATTAATAACCAATTTAGACTCAAATATAGAGACCAATTTGTTTAGTAGTTAAAACCTTAATAACTAACGTTAATGACTAATCTAGAGATGAATCCACTATATCAACTAACGTTAAACATTAATAACTTTTAATTTATAAATTGGTTAGTATAGTATTAATTATTTTTTGTCAATAAAATTTAATACTAATATGAGCTTTTTTGTGTGTATTGAATTAGTTATTAATTATAATTAATTAAATGTTTTTCAATTTAAACTACTGTTATTCTTTTTTATAATTTTTAATGTGTGTATACAATGTCATGTCATAAAAAATTAATTACTTTAATTTATAATGTTATCTTTTTAGTTAGAACTACCTACAAATTAAAAAGTAACCCCACACATACTAAAAGAAGGTAATAATTAAATAATAATAACAATAAAACTGTGATTAACAAATACACTCATATAGGATAGTAGTAAATCGTCTCTTTTCTCTTCTTTGTGAGTGATGGAGTTATTTTTGAAGATTTTTTATTTGTATTTTTTTATATTTTTATCTAATTATTTTTTGTTAATAAACTTTGTTATCAAATAAAGATTTTTTGTGTATTAAATTAGTAATAATTATTATTAATTAAATTTATTATTTATTTATTTTATTTATTTTAATTTAAATTACTGTTATTCTTTTTTTATAATTTTTAATGTGTGTATTTTTTTTATAACATGTCATAAAATATTAATTACTTTAATTTATAATGTTATCTTTTTAACTAGAAGTACCTACAAATTCAAAAGTAACCCATACATATTAAAAGAATGTAATAATTAATTAATAGTAATAACAATAATAAAAATAAAAGATTACAATAAAAAAAATAACTGTAGAAAAATAAACTACTTTAAAACCGCTCATCAGTTAAATAAATTGACTTATATAATAATCAAATAAAACTGTAATTACGTAAATAACCTTATCTAATATATCTAATACACTCATAGAAAAGTAGTAAATCGTCTCTCTTCTCTAGCTTTGTGATCGATGAAATTTTAGAAGACTTTTGTTATTCTTTTTTATAATCTTACAAACGGTATAATTATATATTATAATAAATAACTATATTTAATAATAATAATTACTATAAAAATAATTATTTTTAATGAAAGTATATTCGACGTTTTTGGAGATTTTAACTCCTGCTAATGGTTTTATCTAAAGTTTGTAACTCTCTTAGAAAAACTAATGTGACTAATAGATTACTGAAAGTTCTATTAACCCTTAAGAAACGTGAGTTGCCAAAGGTTTACAAAATTTTAAAACTTCCACTACTGTTTGGGTCTTCAAAACTCTACTACTGCTGGGAATTATTGATGTTTAAAAACCTGCTTATTTTCTTTAGAATATCCTATTTTGTTTGTTTTATATTTTTTAATAATACATAAATCCTAAAATAAAAGAAAAATTATAAAAGGCAAATATTTTAAAAATTTTATATTTATAATTTGCTTATAACATTTATAAAAAGAAGAAAGAACAAAATTTACGATTTTAATATTAATGAATAATATTAAAAATATTATATAAAACAAAAAATAATTATCTAAATATTTACTCCATTAATAAACTAAAAGTAAACTTAATAAAAAAATATTAAAAATAATAAAATTCTAAAGTAGTTGATGATTTATTTGATGAAAAAAATAATTAAATAGTAAAATAATTTTAACTTCTTCTATCATTTCTCTTTTTCTAACTGTTCCACTTTCTTTTTAATGTTAAAAATTAAATTATAATTAAACATAAAAACAAAAAGTTTAAATTAATATAAAAAACAACAAACAAAATAATAAAAAAATAAGTAACCCATTACATCAATTACCGAGTAATCAAATGTTAAACATGTAAAAATATTTTATTATTTAATTTTTTTTAATTTTTTTTTGTGTGTGCATGAAATAAATTATCAATTACAGGGCATCACAGCTATTGACTTTTTTATTCTTTAAATTTAGTAAAACTAAATTCATGATTATTGCGATAAGAATTTATTTATCATAATAAATTACAATACCACTGATCCACTTCAGATTTCAACATAAATGTACGGGAGTCAAAGATCATTACTCATGTTTTATATATGGTTAGTGATATGGTCAGTGAGGTAGTTTAAATTCAGAGACTATGAGTAGAATAGTAAGGATTTCACATCATCAGCAGATCTTAGTTGATAAAGGGGGACCATGTCCCCCCCCCCCCAAAAAAATTAATTTTTTTTTAAAATTATATGCAATATATATTTTATTTATGAAAATTAAATTATGTATATTTTTATTTCTTTTATAAATTATAACATTTAATATTAATAAATAATAAAATATAAAATTAAACAATAAAAAATAAAAAATTATTAAAATATTTTTTATGTTCTCTCTCATTATGTTTTATCATATATTGTATTTATATCTTACTCTCATATTTTTTTGTTTAAGAAAAAAAATAGAAAGTTAGACATACACAAACTCATCCTTTGTATTTTGATTAGTGATATGTTCTAATAGAAAAAGTAATTCTCTAGTCTATATTAATAGGAAAATATTAGTTTAATAAATAGCAATTTTTTTATCTCATGAGTTTTTTATGTAACTTTTTATAAATATAGAATAAAAAGTTATGTACTATATATTTTTTCATAACCGTTTTGTGATGTGATTATCATAGATTTTTCTTTTAATAATAAATCTCTCAATTTTGTATTAAATTTTGATAAATTATTTTTTAATTTGTTAGACAGGTATGTAGATGAACAATAAAAGAATAAATTATTTTTTAGGAATGATAAGAGAAGATATCCATAGAGATGAAAACAAAATCGATTTTACTTCGTCACATATTTTGAATTATTTGCATACTTTAAAAGATAATACCAAAGATCCATTTTTTGAAATATAGAGAACCTTTATTAGGATTCAAAAAATTATAATTGTAAGAGTGGAGTTTCGTATTGAGAATTTGTAGGGATTGTGAAAATATAAAAAATATAAGATATATGATAAATATGAGAAATATGTGAAGAGAAACTTCTTATTTTATTTTATTCATATATATATATATATATAATAAAATATAAAGTCAAAATGACTTTACCTTATTTATTTTTTCTTTGGAAATAAAGTCACAACATTATTGATCCCGAAAATTTCCCATTCCAAATGAAGATTTAGGCGAGATGCAAATTTAAATGAGTACGGACTTGAATGAATGTTTATGGTAGTAATGTTATAGTTAATAAATGGGAGAAGTAATAAATAATAACATTATAATTAATAAATATTAAACATTATTATGCTTTGGGTCTATATTCAAAATTGTGGCTGCAAAATTGGGGAATTATAATTGTATTAAATTTAAATTGAGAAGTGTTGTGGTGTGTTGGAATTGGATTTTAATTTTATTAATTTTTTATTGAGAAATTAATTTTAATTTTATTAGTATTTAATTTAATTAGGTGAAAGACGATTGTGTGACTGGAACACACATAACAATATAAACTGGTAATGCAATAGAAAATTCGGAAAAAAATGATGATTTACACAATTTTACTAATTTCTTTGACGATCTTACTGTGTTTATAATTATGTGTGAGATCTGACTTGTAAATACTATATAAATCTTATGATCTTACGATTTTAATGTTAAATCTCGATTTTAACTACCTTCATCGTTAGTAACACTGGACAACACTTCCCATTAAAATAATATAAATTCATATATTTGATTTTCTAAAGATAAAAATAACATTATTTTGTCTTTTGAGACTACAATTGTTTTCTAAACACGAAGAAATAACGTTATTTTTGTGTAATTTTTAATAAGATAAAATATTAATAAATTATTACTAATATTTAACTTTGTTAAAAGTCTCATCTCAACTAGTAATAATGTTAATTTTGGTGCAAATGTTATTTTATTAGTTAATTTTATAAAATTAAATTAACGTAAAGTCCAGCTGGGCATATGAATTGACATGAGGGTTGTGTGTTTGACCGAAAGTCTCACTTAATTTTTTTTTTTTTACTTTTAAATTTACGTAGTTGTAATAATTAATCATACAACCATATAATATAAATTGTTTTACGTATTTAAAAACAACATAATTTTTAGAATTTGTACACATTATATTATAGTTTTTTTTTTCTTGAGTTGAATGCATCAAATTCCACTATAAATATAAAAGCTAAAAGATTATTAACAATAATTAATTACATATATAAATAAATAAATAAAAACAAACACAAAGTATGTCAATGTAAAAGTTTTCTTAATGGGGTCAAATAAAATTTGATGGTGCCATTTTATAATAGGTTTTGATTCTTTTCATCCTTATTATCATATGAAGCAACATAAGAATAAGCGTTGAATTAAATGGTTGGTAAATGATTAATGAGATCAGGAGCGTCAGCATTATAAGAGAGATAGATTTACAAGAATTTGATTTAGCTTAATTATAGAGATTAATTGCTAATTTTGTTTAATTTTGAGAAGAATAATTTAAATTCTATTAAGCATAACTAAGATATCAAATTTCACAACATGAACTTATTTGAAAACGATGAAATAAATGGGAAGAAATCACTCATATGCTAACATTTATTTATTCATTGTATGAATATTATTTGAACATTGGTGTAATAAAATCATTACCTATTGTTACCACATTTTTTATCACAATCTTGCATACATTTTGAATAAAGTGGTGGTGTTGGTATTAGGCCTATACATGAGAGTATACACTTTGAATAAATCTCCTATTGGAATCTTTATGAATTATACAAAAATTCTGTGTGTAGGTATAGGTTATTATTCTTGTGGTATGTTAGAAAACTAAACATCAATTTATAGAAAAAACTAGTACATGTAGAATGATTCTAACACGTAGAAATTGTTTATTATCATTACAAGAAAATCTATTATTAGCGATTAAGGGATAAAAAATAATTAGTTTTTATAGAAAATAATTTAGATATTAATTTATAAACTAAAAATTTTAGTAATTAAAATAGTTTCTAAATTTTTTTCAGAATATATCATTGTAGTGAATTGATTTCTAAATTACCAAATAACGTTTATAATTAACAGTGACGGATCTTGATAAAAAAACTTAAAGAGGTCAAAATAATATACTCAAATCTTGTATATTTAATTATTATTACCAATATAACAAAAGTATATATAATTTAGTATTGAAATCCTTGTATCTTTTTTCTTAAAAAAATTATAGTTTTGAAATTGTATTTGATATGAAACTCATTTTAAATAAGTTTTTCTAACTTCATCTCTTTCCCTGAATATTCTCATATTTGATAACATTTTTTTATAATAAGTTTCAAAGAATTAATATAAAACATTCCGCCTATAATTTAAAAGAATTAATATGAAAATTTTCACTTACAATTTTTTGAATCTTAAGAAATGGTCATTTAATTCAACAATTGAATTCTTAATATCATGCTTGAAGATAGGTGAATAAGTAAATTTGTATTGTTTTCATCTTCAAGGATATCTTCCCTTTTATCAAACAAATGAATCTATTATTTTATTTTTCATCAATAATAACTATTTAAAAAAATTAAGACTAAAAAATAATTTATCAAAATCCAATCAAAAATTGAGAGATGTAATTACTAAACAAAAATATGATAATCAAGTCACCTTTAAGAAATAGTTATGAAAAAACATATAGTACTTAGCTTTTCTTTTTATATTTATAAAAAAATAAATATACAAAAAACTCATAAGATAAAAAAAAAACTAAATATCAAACTAATATTTTCCTATCATGAGAAAATTATTTTTTTTTTATCTTAGAAGAGAACGGATGAGAATTGAGAGCGCGAGATAATGAATTTATATCTAACTTTCTATTTTTTTTAAACAAAAAACCAAAGAAGAGATGCAAGAGTAATAAATGAATACAATACCGGAAAAACTTCAAATGAGAGAGAACACAAAAAAATATCTCAATAAATTTTATTATTCTTTATTATGTTTAATTTTTTTATTTTTTTAATTTATTAATATTAAATATTATATTTTATAAAAAATAAAAATCAATTTAAAAAATTTTAGAAAAAATTAAAAATATTTAAGAAAAAAAGTAAAAAATCTTGGTGGGGTCATGGCCCTCGCGGACCTTAGAAGGTCCGCCACTGACAACTTGTTGGAAGGGGGAGCCTTTCATCCATAAATGAAGAACAGTTTTGATGATGTCTACTGATCTAGGATAAAACATAGCTTGGTCCAGTTAAGATATACATTAGGCAATTAGCTTATCTTTATCAAATGTATTTCAGGCCTGCTGTGTAATTCTGCATATGATTAGTTTTTTAACTAATGGATTAGCTGTGAGTATGGTACAAAGTAAGTGAAAATATACTCATGATAATCGATTAGGTAAATTGCTAATTGAATTAGTGACAGCAAAAACCTTTGTATAAAAGCTGTTTCGGAATCTGTTTTGGGTCTGGAAATATCAGAAAGATCACGCAGTCTTCATCTGAGATAGAGCCATCTGAGAGACACAAAGTTTCAGAAGATTCTGCAAGATAACTCAAGTACAGATCCAAGAAAAATTGATGGTTGATTCTACCATGATGGATCTTGCTTGATTCAAGGAGCATCAAGTCAAATCTGCACAACTTAGGTGTATTCGTTTCTTATTTTGTTTTCTGTATTTCTGATTATAGTAGCTTCAGTGTTTGAAGTGTGGACCTAGGTGCAATTGTGTGGATGCATTGCTCCTAGGGGGAGTTCTTGATTGTTGAATCAAGTTCTTGGGTTTTGAGGGTTAGAATTACATAGGTGTGCTTGTAATTCTTGGAACCTTTCTGTTTAGTGGAATCCTCCTAAGTGTGTTACTTAGGAGAAGACTGGATGTAGATTCGCCTTGAATCGAACCAGTATAAATTGTGTGTCTTGCTTCTTTCTCTTCTCTCACAACTTTTCTTAATTGAGTTAAAACAGTCCATTAACCCAGAACTACGAAATTGATTAATTGAGCTTTAAAACCTAAAGATTTCTTCAAGATTCATCTTAAACCAGATAAAAGCGTGTTAATCAATTCTGATCCCCTTGTGGTTAAGAGTATTAGACAGATCTGTTTTTAACACAACTAAGGTTTTAGCTACCAAAAAAATTCATTTCTAAATGTGTCCCCATTATTGACCAATTATTTTGGGAGTTAAAACCTTAGTTGCCAACGTTAATGACCAATCTAGAAACAAATGTAAACATCAATAACTTTTAATTTATAAATTGGTCACTATATTACGAACTATTTTTTGTCATTAAAATTTGTTACTAATAAGAGATCTTTTGTATATTGAATTAGTTAATAATTATAATTAATTAAATATTTTTTCAATTTAAATTACTGTTACTCTTTTTTATAATTTTTAATGTGTGTATTTTTTTTACAACGTTATCTCATAAAATATTAATTACTTTAATTTATAATGTTATATGTGCAGATTCCTCAAGAAACCAAATATGTGCAGTTTTCTGGTGTAACGCTAAGCCTTAGAACCAGCGCTGAGCACTGAAAATTGAGAGAGGATCAGCATTAAGCGTCGCCTCAACAGTGCCTGGCACTGAAAAATGCGAGAAGAATGGCGTTGAGCGCCAGCCGAGCGGTGCCCCAGCGCTGGGACCTCTGCAGGTCTAGAACGAAATTTAAATGTTGATGCTAAGAGTTGGATCTAAGGCTGAGCGGTGAAATTTGCGAGGTGAATGGCACTTAGCGTTGGAACTTAATGTTGAGCGCTGAGCTACCCTGTTTCATTTGATTGTTGTTTTGACCTATTTCGATGCATTAAATGATTTGAAATGGATTTTATGCCTGTATTGATATACTCTGTATGAGATTTGGTGAATGTGAGTCTGCTTTATATGAATTATGGAAGAATTTCGTGGAGAAATTCTAAGTGTGGATGAGGTAGTGTATGCAAGGACATAAGGACTCAGTTTTTGTTGGTATCCTGACACTCCAATAAACTTTAAGGCTCATGTAGAGTATAATGAGTTATATCGTGAGGAGTAGGAGGAGGTCTTAGCCACTGGACTCGATAAAGTCGTTGGCGCGAAGGAGACTTACTTGGTGTGATGATTGGGTGATAACCTCTTGAGGCCAAACTCTGCAGAGTTTGGGAATCATACATTGGTGCAAGCCACCAAGAGATCTGATGTCAATTGCATATATCCGGATAATCGAGTCTAGAGTCGACTAGTGTGTGTGTGTGTGTGTTGGAATGTTTCTATGTGAATCTGTGATAAGAGATTGTTATTGTGTTTTTGCTCTAATTTAACCTTCCTTAATCATTATTAGCTTACCCAGTGTGTTTTGTATCTGTCTGTTCTTTTGTTTTATTCTTTGTAATGATTACTTAAACGTGGGAACAGAGGAAACTGCAGGTGAAGAGATCTCACGAGGTGTTGGTAGTAGGACGGAGCAGTAGTGTTCGGTGGTCCTTATAGATAGGTGTTTTGTAGTGTTAAAATCAGATCTGTCTAATTATCTTAACCACAAAGGGATCTGAATTGATTAACAAGCTTTTATATGGTTTAAGATGAATCTTGAATAAATCTTTAGGTTTTAAAGCTCAATTAATCAATTTCGCAGTTCTGG
>Ga0214545_1002084_pt1 | contig 38513 bp, 16 predicted proteins | sample CNSS4metaG_FD_160064 | JGI IMG/M metagenome (GOLD analysis project Ga0214545, IMG submission 160064) | Root nodule microbial communities from cowpea collected in UCLA plant growth center, Los Angeles, California, USA - CNSS4 | ecosystem: Host-associated > Plants > Roots > Nodule | place: USA...
TATATATATCATGATATATTGAATGTGTAGATACCAACAATATTCTAATATGATGAAGGGTCCAAATTACGGTCCCTTATGTGGACATGACGGCGTCGGCATGTTCCTGTTTCTTTCTCTTATCCCCCATCAGATGAGAAAATCAAGAGAAAACCTTCAGGTGCTCTATAGTTGGAAGATTAGGTACTAATTTTATCAGTCTCTCATATATTGTTCCCAATTACCAGGTCCGTTTCCGCATTCTATCCTTTGGGTATTGGGAACAACTCAATTAAGGTAGGGTTTATTGTTATTTTGTAATTGATCTAGTTTGGTTCATAATCTAACAGGTTTGACATCAATCGAATAACCACGACAGATTCAAAAAACAAGGCAAAAGTATTTAACGTGCTCTGATACCAAATGTAAACCTAATGTGAAAAGAATAAATAAGGACTAATCTTCCATCATTACCACTATCACAAGAATCTTTTAATGTGTTTTTTCGTTTCAAACTCTCACTCTCCAAACTTTTTATGGTATATTACTATAGAAGATAGTATAGTTGATGACCCAAAGCGAGTACGTGTGAAGTGAATTTATAGAGTTCTCTGCTCATGATAGAGTAATTGCCATAATAAATTATTGTCAATATATTATATTACAATATCAAAAATTTATGCAACAATTATAAAATTCATTGACAAATGGATCATCCTATGGAAATAATTGATCATGTGAATATTTCATATTACCCCACATATAACATATTTACAAAATTTCCAACAAACACAACACTATAGATGACAAATAAACTCGTCCCTGTGGGTATTGTCCGAACATGTTCCCGTTTTGACGGGAAATCCCGTATTGAATGGGTATGGAGATGTACATATCCCCGCCATAATACTCGTCCACGTTATATCTCTGTCCCTGTTTAAATTATTAAAACATTATCACAATTAATTAAGTAACCACACACACACACACACACACATATATATATATATATATATATATATATATATATATATATATATACACTTTCTATTTTTTATTTCTTTTAATTATTTAATTTGTCATAAAACTCATTCGCATCTCTAATATATTTTTCATTTTATCATAACCTTTATGTAATTGTGTTAAAATGATGTATGTTACTTAAAAAAAAATTATGTCTCACATTTGAATATTTCTATTATTTTTTAATCTGTTTATTTATTGTATATTTTTCTTTCACATGAGAATGTTTAATACTCTCAAATTAAATGTTTAATACCATAAACCTTTCATTTACTAGGTAATATAAAAAAAATCTTTACTTATTATTATTAATTTTTGTTTCATTTGAATATCTTTTTTGTTTTGCTAAAACAATTTTTATTATTTCTCAACCATTGAGTATATATGTTGATATTTGAAAAGTTTTCTTAGATCTCTAGGTATTTTTCATCTTATCATACCCTTAATTATACATTTGTTTTCCTTTGTGCGGTTTCTTTCAATAGTCTCTCAAATTATTTATAAGACACACATTTGTTAATTTTTTAATATTTTTATTTGTTGTTTATTTTAATTATGTAGAATAATATTTTGATATATTTTATCTAATTATTTTTTATTTTCTAACTCATTATCAATCATACTGTAATTTTTTCACTATAATTGTAAACAATTTTTATTTACTACAATATAAAAATTTAATGTAATTGTTATGAATATTTTTTTATCACCATCCAACATATATTGGAGTTCAAAAGATACAGGATCTATGTTAAAATTTTATTATTATGTTTATTATTTGTTCTTTGCATTATTTTGATAAAGTGATGTGTTATAATTTTTATTAGTGTATAAAAAAGAGATTCATTATAATTTAAAAAATTGAAGTAAACATACATTTAAAATATATTTTCATTTGAATATTTGTTTTCCTTTTATATGTTTTAAAAAATATTTTTAAATTTTATCAACTAGGTTTCATTAATATTTACAAATTTAATAACTGTTTTGGTTCTCATGAAATTTTATTTGGTATTCTAATATAAAATGTAAATAATCATAATTTATTTCAAAGTATTTGATATCAAAGAAATAATCATCATGTTAATATTGAATATTTGATAATATTATGTTTCATTTACCGTAATTTTAATTATTTTATAAAAATTAATTAAAGTTAATATTGAATTAGTAAGAAAATGAGTACGGATATGAATATGAGATTATACCCGTTATTCGATGAAGATGAGTATTAGATAGTGAAACTCGTCCTTAATCCGCTCTGGTGCCATCCGTACACAACACTCACCTCCATTTACATACACTGCTACAGTAAATTGGTAGAAAAAAACACGAGATTGGTGTTGTGTTTTATTTTTCTTTTATTCTTTGCATAGTGATGTGCTTTCGTCAAGTGCTTTAATTTTTTTGAAAAAGTCTTAGCATCTTATATTTTTCAAAGGTTTATTTCATACCATTTAATTATAATTTTGTTAGGTGCTATTACTATTATTTATCTAAACTCAAAATGCACTAATAATGAAAAATATGAGAAAAAAAATGGTTGAGTACAACAACAAATACTTTCGGAAAGGTACTTTATATCAGCAATAATTTTTTTATTTTATTTTAAACTAACATAACAACTCTTTTCATATTTACAAGTTATTACAACGGAAATAATAGATCATTGCTAAATCTTGCTTTTCATTAGGAAACGAAAAATTGAAAATATTTTTAAAAAAATCATCAAAATGATTGGTGTCATATGAATATTAATGAAATAAAAGGTAAATTTTGTAACCAAATCCAAACAATAAAAGAGGTTTCCATAAATTAAAAAAAAAATGGAGAAGTACTAAACGTAATAGGAAACAAATTCTTAACAAAATATCTTTTAGCAAAATACCTTTTTACCATTGTGCCACATGTTCTTAAAAAAAATCTTAAATTTAAAAAATAGTGAAGAAAATATCTTTTTATTATTTTTCCACATGGTGATTAGTAGCAGTAACTATATTTGTGATTGTTAGTGAGGGAAAATGATTATATAATAAGAATTTAGTGGATCTAAGAGCGTGTAGTAGTTTATTTATCGTTGCTGAAAATGATTTGGTGCATAGTTTAAAAGGGTTTGGCATGTGACATATAGTAGTATTTTTTTGTGAATTGGTTGGTTGGTGTGATTGAAAGAATGAGCGAAGCCCCGTATATAGGTCAGGCTTTTTGTGCAAACTCAAAGGACCCACCACCCCATAACAATGCACCTTCTACCCCCGGCAACGCGTGCTTCCACTCCACGTCCATTTCCCTCCCTCTCTTTTATTTAATCATTTTTCAAATATTATTATTATTATTGCCAAAACAGACACAACCATCTGTGTGGTCATGTTCACAACGACCACGGTACACATCGATCAACGTTATTACATGGATTACCGTACATATATACCCGTAACGTATGCACATCCATTTGTAAATAAAAATCTATAAACTCACCACAACCATGCATTCACTCACATTACATTATTAACAAAAACATACCACCCACATGCCAAGTTAACGTCTATAATCATTGCCAAAAACCCATCAAATATTATTGCATCTATTTTCCCATAGTACAGGTACGAAACATCCATCATTCATCATTCACTGTTTGCTCGCCCCCAACAAAAGAATTAAGGAAGGGATAAACCCATGATTTTTTGTCCCCTTTTCTTTTTTTAATCACCCAAAACTCAACACCAATGGTTGGATTTGAGATCCTCACGGCAGTTTCTAGCTTCCACAACTACCAGAGATACCCATTCATCGTACGGTCAGGATCCAACTGTCGGCGGCACACAAGATGCCACCTTAACCTCCTTCACAATCACATAGGCACGCTTCAATTATACAATAATACATAATACTCTGATGTGCAGTTTCAGACAACTATTTTATGATGTAGAAATTTTAGGTGCATGTGATTCACCTCACCAGGCTATGCTATGCTATGCTGTGTTCTCTGTTCATGATTTGTCTTGAGCAAACCAAGGCCTTGTGATCCTCAACAATTATATACTTTTATATTACTGCTAATAATAATACATCTATTTCTTTATTTTTTTTTCTTCTCCTTTCTTTACTCTTTTGTTTAATATATCTGCATTGCTGGACCTGTCTCAGGCATCTCCTCCACAAAACTTCAATCACATTGGTCAAGCCACTGGGATTTCTTTCGCATGCCTCTACCCTCATGCAATAGCGCCTTGGTTTCCGTGTCTTCAAGAGAGAATCTTAAATTCCAAAACACTTCTGTTACATTGTATTCTTCTATTTAATCCCCAACAGTATGTACTGACCACCTTGATGGGGAATATCAGAGCAGATTAGCAGAGTCTTCGTCAAATTACCACACCCTTGTCTTGTCGCTTAACTTCCCTTCCTTCTGAGATCCCCTTTTCTTCTCTCGTCTTCTTCTTCACAACAATTTTTCGGTGCCCTCTAGCAGGTTAGAAGTTATAATCTTTTTCCTTGGAAATTCAGTTTTTTCTTATCTCAACTTCTCTTTGATTCTAGGAAGACTCTCAAAACCAAATTCTTGGTCATATTTACAAACTGATTTTCTGTCATTCTCTATTATTGTTATGTATTTTAGACTGTGGGACTGGATTTGCGTAACTTTAATGACAGGGTGCTACAAAGTTTTTCTATTGTTGAGAATTGATGATATATTAATGTGTTTAAAACTTATATTATGTCATTAGTGTGATACTTTAATGTCAGATTGTGATATTAGATTGTAGAGAACAAAACAAACAAATGTTGAATCCTGAAGAAATTGAGAGATGAGGAATATGCTTTGCGTCTTGCCGGGTCAATGTGGAGAAGTATAGTATAGTACACTCTGAAAGATTACCCAAACAAAAGCGTAGCCTAAATCATTCACACCTTTAAATCTCCAGAGTAATAGGGATGGATGTCTGCAGATAGTTTAACAAGGGAAAAACTAATTATGACAAACAAAATTATGGTACAAATTCCGTGAATGAGAGAGAAAGTGAGGAAGGAAAGTTGAAGGGTTAAAAAAACAAGTAAATGGGCTTCCTTATGGCCCTAACTATAATGATATTGCTTCTTCAAGCATTCTTTTTAATCTTGGCATATGAAAAGAAGAGAAAAATGTCTCCTTGGTCGTTGATTTAAATATTGCAATAATTGAACGGATAACATGAATAATGACATCATGCGTGTGTATGAATGAGAAGTTGTAATTATGGAAGGAAAATTCAACTGATAAAGGTGTCGGGAGATATTTTTTTTATTTGCTGGGGTTCAGTCGAATGTGGTCCAAAGTTTTGAAAGCAGAGCAAGCAAGGGAACAGACAAATTATACTAAAAGGAAGTTGATGCTATCATTTTGTATTATAGGTCTCAAGGCCATTGTAACCATGCTTTTTGATGAACCATCTTGTTTTCTATATAAAAGCTTTTCATCTATCAACTACATCACTTAAACTCATCAGTGATATATAACTTAATGAAGGCATGAAGATACAAGTCTGAGTTCAAATTTCCTACAAAGAAGCACTGGTTCAAAGTTCATTTGCTCAGAAGCTAAGTAGATTACCGATGGAGAAGCTTGTTAGGTCCTGCGACAAAGAGTACATGAGGATGGCCATGTTAAAACACGAAGAAACCTTCAAAGAGCAGGTACTTCTCTTTCTATTCCTTCAGGATATCTTGTTCAATCATGAATACTAGAGTCTTAAAATCCTGAGAATGTTTTTAACAGGTATATGAACTACATCGTTTGTACCGAATTCAGAAGATACTGATGCAAAACATGGAAACCAGAAGTGTTGAAGTAAGCGAAGAAGAGTGGTACTTGAAGAATGCGATTAGTTTAACTCATAAAGGAGCACAAGAAAAGCCTCAAATGAAATTTGACCTTGAACGGCCAGCAGAGGAGCACATTGCAGAATCAGAAGATGGGGTGCTTGAGGTCATAGATGAGACTGAGATTGAGCTAACATTAGGCCCCTCAAGTTACAACCGTAGGAAGAAAGTTGAGACACCACTAACTTCAGATTCAGGACACAGCTTGTCTTCTTCTTCTAGTGGATCAAGCATTATAAACAAGACAAGATGTCATGGCAGTCATAGCACAAGAGAAGAATCAAGTGGAAGCATAATTCGCCTTGTCCAGATGCCCGGTTCAACCCCAGGGTGCCAAAGTGGAATTAGAAACAGTTTTGATGTAGAAGAACAATTAAGACAAGAGAGATTAAAACATTCACCTTGGCTTTTTCAAGTGTTGAATCTGAACATGACTTGAAAAGAAAAAATCTATGGTCAATGCGATATATTTTATGTTTGTGTTTTAAGAATTAAGACTAACTTTTGTGGATGATGTTTGTTTTGAATGTTCAGCCGAATTATTGAGTGTGGTGGGATTTGATGTGTCTATCGTAAGATCAATTTTTTCCCTGATGCCCAAACCCATTACTATTCACAAGTCACATGCCACTCAAATTTCTCTGGTCCTGCACTTCCCACTAAAAGCCATGCAAACATCCTTTCATACATTTCGCAGGACAACTACATGAATTAAATATCACTTTCTCAGAAACGCTGAGATATTTCATTTTAATTAGATTCCCATCTCCACATTCAATCTTTCAACAAAGAACTTTTAGATATCAATTTTCCCTAAAATGAGAAAAAACTTTTAGATACCAATTCAGTGTATTTGGACCGCTGGAAGGTCGTGGTTCATAAGAGGGGTCCAGAACAAAAACAATTCAAGTTTTGGGTAAGAGTAGAAAGCAAATAGGATTCATTTGACAATGTTGTTGTTTACTACCCTGAACGCGTTAAGTAGGCAAACAATGTTTTCTCTCTCTCCCCAGTGTGATTCATTTTTCCACTTATCCTTCACAAACCGCACACAACTTGGAAGCCAACAAGAAGTTGGAGATCTAAATCCTGTCTGCCATGGGATGGACATCAGATTCTCCAGCTAATATTTAAACATCCATTAACATACTTACGTTAGGTCTGTCCCGAAATATGTATAACTTATAGCTATGTTTGGTGCCTTTAGAATGTGCATGAATCGGATCCAAACCATGATCTCCTTTCTTTACATGATTAGGCTCAAACATCAGCACGGACATTGCTAGGCTGTCACTTGAGCCATATTACCAAGTTTTTATCCCAAGGACTCAATAATTCAAAGACAGACAGACCCCACTAACTGCTGTTATCAGATGCTGTGTTCTTCCAGGGATCTTAAGGTCGTTGGAAAGATGTACTGTCTATGTCGCTCTACTGTTCCAAGTTGACCCGCCTAATATTCGTTTTTTCTTTATACCATTAACTCCTTCAGAAATTTTCTAAAAATTGTACTTTCCTCATCTTTACACCAATAAACCCTTTGTTGAAATTGTCCCCAAAACACGGATAATTTCCATTCCTCCCTTTCTAGTTGACCACACACAGAGTTATTAACATTTGAATCTTCAGCAAGAAGCTGTGCACTTTTAAATGGAACAGAACAAAATTTACAACTTCATTTGGCATTTGCGAATGAAACAAAAAAAGTTTTTTTTTTTTTCTGGGTATTCAACATAATGCATAGTCCTCAACAAAAATTAATTTTTCCGATGATACCAGATGATAAATTATTGATTTTATTATTCTTCTGGAATCATGGAGCATTCATGTAGACACTGGCCTGCAATGCAAGCAATCAATAAGAAACTCTGTATTACTACTTTTCACCACCCTTTACAAATTACACATTAAAGTTCTTGGACGTAAGGATCATGAAAATTTAATCTTCACGACTATAACAGTGAAGTAAAACTAGTAAAACTAGCCCTGTATACAATAAACCTCTGAAAACAAAGATAGAACTTGTACCCTGCACATTAGGATATAGAATGTCGCCGATTTTTGTCAGGTTTTACGCGACTTTTGAGAGGGTTGGTGGCAGAACCGCCACGTGAAAAAGGAGAAAGACGTCCAAGTTTTTTAGACACTGAGTTGATGAACGATTTTCGAGGGAGAGGAGGCTTATCAGCGGAGGGTGAACCGTATATTACAGGACTGCTTGATGCTGATCTAAGGGAAGATCTGTCGACCTCTTTTAGTTTCATTCTCAACTTCACTATCTCTAGTTTCAGATCTTCGTTTTCTCTTCGTAAGATGGAGAACTCGTTTGACATTGGATTAAGCTCGTTGGGGGATAGATTCGCCTTGTCACGAAAATTATTAGGAGAATCCCAACCTACACTACCATCCATGGAATCGCGAAGACGTTGTTGTTCATAGTAGAGAACTTGAACCACAGTTTGAACCGGAAGCCTGTCGTTTTGAGCTGCGTGAGCACACGCATCTCGTGATAACTTCTGGCAATCCATCACGCTGCACACTTTCTTTTTCTCAGTGTCGCCTAGAATTGGATGAGCCTGAGATTTGCAAATTTTTACTTTACCACCAGCAATCTATGATGCTTTTATAAAATTGATGGAACATTAGATTATTTTTGTAAGTTTAATATTGTTATGTGTTGACATCAAAATCTACCAACTCAAATGTGTTAAACCTCAGTGTGTGTGCTTTCTAGAAGAGAAATCTGATGTTGGCTTTGAAAAATAGTAAAAGTACAAAATGTGATCGTAAGTGCGTGTTCTATCAAAAGGAAATGAAGTAACCTGTCTCAGATTTCGATCTCATATCATGTCTCTCAAATTAAAATAACATCATTATGCAAATAAAGCTTTAATAAGACCCGAAAGAGAGACAGGTAATCTGAGTACACCATAAAAGTTGGATTTGACTCCTTAAAATGAGTAAGGATAAAACATGTGTTTGGAAATACATTTTCTAAGTTAGTTTGTAAGAATTCACCTCAAATAACTGAGAGACGTAAAAGCTACCGTAGAGCTTTTATCATTACGAAAAAATGATAACCTTAAAGCTACTAAGAGATATGGTGGGAAAACGAAACATCCCCAAGGTTTCACTTTACTGACTCACGACCAAACACGCACTTAATGATTAATATTTCAACACATCCATGAGTTATTGTGTGTGTATAGTTAAGGAGTCCAATTTATACCAATTTATATAAAGAAGTTTCTATTAGCAGGGATGACTAATTTAATATATAGTACCAAGTTTCAGAAAAAAAGTTACCCCAAAAGAAGTTACAGCCACATGGGTTTAGAAGCGTACCTTAAGATAGATGTCTATGGCCCTATACATGCCATCCTCTGTTGATCTTGATTGTTGAGGAATTAGCTCAGCAAGAGTGATGAATTTTGAAACAGCTAAGTTTCTGTCGGTGGCTACTTCAGCGAGGTAGTTCTCCATTAGCTTTCCAATCCCATAAATATCACTTTGGGGAGGAGAAAAATATTCATCATCTGCATTATAGGCTGAATGTTTTTCATTTTCAGATTGTAGGTAATTCATCATGATTCGCTGCACTGTATCTACATCAAACAATGTGTCCCCAGTGAAGGAATAAGAAGGAATGAGAAGATCATCTAAAACAGCCTGTCCTAGCTGCAGGGCCATCCTCTTTTCCAAATCAAGCCTGCAAGCAATCGTAGTCTCCAGATATATGGCTGCCCGAAGCAACATAGAAAGAAAACTCACTGACATTGCATTCTTCTCCCTTGGCAGAAGGCTCACTAGTGTCTCTAAAACAACCCTCTTCTCGTGTTCCTCTTGGGCCTCAATTTCTATCTTCTTCCTACCCTTTCCAAATATCTCCTGCTCCCCCAACAAGAAATTTTCATCAATCGTTGTGCATTTTGATTACTTGTGATAATTAATCACTGTTATTTGTTATAATTAATCATAAAACTACGTTTTAGCTTTATGTATATCGTTTTAGGCTATGCAACATCTAGTCATTAACCATCATGATTCATATATGATTCTTGAGTGAGTTCTTATAATAATTACCATAAAAGTCACATCAACACTAATTCCTGATTGTTTGACACTGTACAACTTTGTATACTAAGAGGGCATGAATGTTGAACTCACTGTACTGTCAGTAATATTAATTAATCAGAAATTATTTTAAACATAACTTCGAAAATGATTGTTATAAAATTTAATAAACCTGTTATAAGTGATAATATGTGACTGAATGAAAACTGATTTTTATTTGAAACAATTATTTCTTAAAAGTAGTCACAAAAAGAATCTTTTCTTGGCACAAAATCAATACATAAAACCATGTTTATTTGTATGTTTTCTATGTTTTTGGGTAAAGGGTCATAATCTTACCAAACCTCGTAGAGATTTCTGTGCATACAGCATAATGATGGGACCAAGAGAAAACTGTTTAAACCCTCTTGCCATCATTGCTATTACCACTCTTTGAAAAATGTCAATTCTGAGAACTGTGAAATCTTCAGCCCACCATTGAACTACTGGCCTCTGGTGAGATGCCATGCCATCACTGCTAATGTCACTTCTCATAGATGAACACAATTGAGTTTCCTTTGAGGCTATGAAGGCAATAGCATCTATGCATCGACTCACCACTTTTGCTTTTTCCGCAATTGGAAGGAGCCTTTCTGACACGTGTAAGATAGACACAGCCCCAGAAATAGTCTTCAGTGCCACTTCATTCAAGTAAGAATCAGCCCTTCCTACCAAATTTCCAACTGAATAATCCTCTGTCATCTCAAGATACTCTGCCACGCATCGAAGCACCGCAATGTTTTCAACACTAATCTCGAAGTTTATCCCGTAGCAGAATTTTGTTGCCAGTTCAAATGCCTCTGCTCCACCAGGGACATCAAAGAGTTCAATGAATGAAACATCATCGCCACTGGATGCTGAGACCAGTTTCTCTATGTAGCCACTCTTGGAAACTAATGGAAACTGCAAATTATGTTACAATTCATTAATTCAAACTTAAATACTCTCTTTTGTAAAGGGTTGTGTTTGAATTGGTTCAGTACCTTATGCAAGGAAAACGATACTTCGCCAACTTTTACGGTGACATCACTTGGAATCTCATGAGAAAAAGCCCTGCAATCAAATAGCTCAAGTCAGGAGTTTCCAATAATTTTCTTTATATCTAAGTAAAGGTTAAGGCTAGCAATCAGCAAATGTATGTTACTTAAAGGAAGTAGGAAACTTTTGTTACAAGAGCCACCAAAGAAGGAGTTTTAGAAGATGAGAAACATACCATGCACTTGCTCTCTTCATGGTGCTAGAAATAAGCTCCTAATTCTGAGAGACAAAAATCAGCAACAGCTAGCTGTAGTAGGTTTCTCTTGTCACCATCGACCAATGTCAGAGGCAGAATTGTTGGTCGCTATAGTTTCTTTACCTCATGGCTGACGATGAAGCAGAAAGAAAGGTAGCAAAAACATTAAGACAGTTAAAAGCTCTTAAATTATATATAGTGTATAATAACTTGTGGGAAAAAGGGTGAGGGAGCAGAGTACTTACTTTATATTATATATATATCCCTTTGAAATATTACTCAAGTGAGAAGCTTCAGGGCGAACAGAACAAGAAGAACTTGAAGGCCACGAAAAGAAAAAATAAACTTTTTTGAAATCCGAAAGTAGGGTCTTGTTGCATGCAAGAAAATGAACCTTTTTGAGAGTACAGGGAGGAGTAGGAGCGGTACTTTGGAAGTAATGAGTAAGAAGAGAGGGAAAATATTAGCGTGGAGATTGTGATTGTGTTTGTGATGTGTGGTGTGTGGTGTGTGCTTTAAGTGAGTAAGAGTGTGAAGGATGAGATAGTTGGATTTTGGTTGGCGTGTAGCGGGGTCAGCACTTTCCCCACATGGAAAGTGCCAACCCAAAAACCCTTTCCTATCATACCAAACTAACTTCATTATAGCTCAATCCTTCAAGAAAGGTAGAATAAATGTTTACTTCTTCGAATAGACTAGTCTTCAAGAAAGGTAGAATAAATCTACAAAGGTTCACTTATAGATATGTTATACAAATCACATTACTCATGATCAAGAATCTTTTCAAGAACTCAACAAATTTAACGTTTTTTCTAAAATAAGAATCGAGAGTGAAGAATAAATTGCTCTTAAATTTTGATCAAAGAGATTTATCTACAAAGAAGATATAAAAGAAGGATTAAAAAAATATACATGTCTCTTGAAAATGTTTGATGTATATAAGAGGAGAATGTATACAGGATAGAGTTGTCAAAATGGGTTGGAATCCGCGAGCCAACTCGGCTCACCACGGATTCGAGCCAAGTTGGGTTGAAATTCTTTTACAAATTTCAATACGGGTTGATTTTTGACCCGGTTCACCCGGGTTGAACCCGTGGTAAGTCGGGTTGGCTCACCAACCCGCAGATAAAAGGGTCCCACAAGTATTTTTTATTTTTTTTATTAAGTTGGGCTTTACATTTGGGTCATGTTAGATTATTTTTTTATCCAACACATAAATAATTTGTATTTTTTTATTATTTTGGCTTGTATTTGGATTGTATTAAAGTTTATTTAGATTTTAATTAGAATTACAATTTAATTTTGACTGAAAAAAATAAAAAAAATTGTATTTTTTTTAATTAAGTGAATCTGTGAGCCAACCCGTTTAACCCACCAACCCGTGATGGATCGAACCGAGTTCGAATTTTTTAACTTGCTTAAAAGTGAGTCATTCATCAACCCATGATGGGTCAAGCCGGATCGGGTCGGATTATCCGTTTTGACTGTTTTGACTATTTTGACAGCTCTAAGAGGAGAAAGTAGACCAAGAACTAATATCCATCGAATATGTATTGTTAATCTACAATAAACAAGTAAAAATTAGATTGACAAAAAAAGAAATACAAAAAATAATGTCAATTAAATAAAGATGTGATCCATAGATAAGAATTATAAGTAACAAAATGGGGAAAATCAAGCATTAAAATAAGGAGAATTAAACCCTAGTTTGAAATTCAAATAAACAAATATTGAAAAAAAAAATGAGATATTGAGAATATTTTATTAATCTTTTATTTAAATTAATTTTTGAATTTCTTATTTTATTTTTAATATTGTTTAAATAAAGATAAAAAAATATTTTTTTTTTTAGATTTCAAAAGTTACAATTAAAATATAACTAATATTTAATATTCTATTATATCTTTACTCCATATAAAATACATGAATAATATAAAAATTCTTAATTTAATACTTCTCTGTTATCTTCAAAATATATTACCAAAACACAAAAATCTAGTAAGATAGTGGTTTATGTCAGGAATTAATCAATAGAATGAGATGTACTGTTTGAGATGACAGTGTTAGTCGTTATTCATACTGGACACAAGCAGTTAAATTACGTGCACTAGAGTAGAGATAGGTAAAAGAGATAATGATATTTTTTTATAATATGTTCTTTGTAATTTTATAAATTCCTTTTAGCGTATATCAGCCCATTGGATAATTTTCATAAATAGATATGGCTATATTTGTTTGTTCAAATGTTCCAAAACATATCAAGTTAATTACCTCAACTCATTTTAGAAAAATGTATATATAATTTTACTATTAGTATGAAATATTTATTAACTTTATCAATAACTAACTAACTAATATTTATTAAAATTGGTCCATTTCAGTACAATTTCTTCTCTTAATTAATTTTTATTTATTTAGAAAACTCAAAGATATGACTTACTTACAAAAATCAAATTCAGTATTAGTCCAAATGCATTAATAATTCCATTTAGATATATAGTAGAAAAATATCGAAGCATTGTGAGTGTTGTTATAGTGTTGTTGCAGAGGCAGTGATAAGATATGGTGGTGGTATCTGAAAAATCCTGATATAATGAACAGCGAGCACACGTAGCCATCAAAGGCATATTCATGATCTTGCTCCCTCATCATGCAGAATAGGTCAATAACGGTCCCTTTTAGAATGCAGACTCATCACGGGACAGAAAGATCGTTCATAAAAATCCATGTCAGAACCGAATGAGTTTTCTATGGACCTTTTCCTTGGATTATTGCCAAATTTCACATAAATCATACAAATTAAACCATGCCCTACAACTTCTATTATTTCCATTGCGATCATTCCACTTCCTCTCATACTTCGTTAACCACTAAGCAACAAACCAAAATGAAAAGCTTAAAAACCTGAGTGCCTCTTCTAAAGTTGCTACCCATGCTTGTCGGGTTTGCTTCTCTCTCAGATCCAAATTAATTTCTAGTCTCAGTTATCTACTCTGCTATCAGACAAATAAAAAAACATATATATATATATATATATATATATATATATATATATATATATATACACATATATATACAATATTAAACTATCATCAAATCAAATCACTGCACAAATATCCGTGCCAAACTATTTTCAGTTGGTTGCCTCTACTTTTCTGCAAGGAACTCTTTTCTTACTACCTAGTAAATAAACAAATAGAAGCAATGGCTTAGCAGGTTCAAAGATTATTCATGAATTGAATATTATCCAGTATGTTATTAAGTTAACCTTTGATGTTATGTTCGATATTTATTTATGTTATTTGCATATTCAACTGTACTTAATATTATCTATTTAAAAATAAATTCAAAATAACTCGTTGGAAATCTAACATCAACTAAATATAAAGTTCTATATAAATGAGTGTAAACTTCAATTTACACGTCAATTATACACTTCTCAACATATCCAAATGTTAGATTTATAAAGAGGGGGTTTGATTACGGAGATACAACATCAATGAGACCTAAGTTTAACAACAAGTCATTGACATTATTCTCAACCCAAAATCTTAAGACAATGGGTATGGGTCTTTATTCTTATATAATGCTCTACTTTCTCATTTCTGGTCAATGTGGGACTTAGACTCATACTTGGCTTCCTAACATCAAATACAAAAATACTATTCCCACATATTATCTTGGAAAGGTGATGGATTTGTTGAAAAGAAAATCATAGTGGGCAAGAAAGCCAAGAGGCCAAAACAATCGAGTGGGGTATTTTTTTTCTTTTTCTTCGTCCTCTTCAACTGAACGTCAGAAGTAACACAATAGGAAATGACATCTAAGAGAGGTCACAATAGGTTCAAGATTGAGTTGTAAAGTAATTATCGTTTTATTTTCCAATTAATCCTAAATTCATGTTGACATTCTCTCTAATTCCGATCATTGTTGTTTAATGGACTTCCTAGATGAGTAGAATAAGGAGAGTTCTTTTGTATCTCATGATAGTAATTGGCATTATAGAGTACTCTAAGTATTTTGAACTTTGTGAATTTTGTAAAAGTCATATAAAAATAATTGTAAAGTGTAGGAAAAAAATGTTACATGAGAGTAAATTAAATATAATTAATTCACCATAATTCATTATGAATGTTTTAATAATTTAAAATGAATAATAATATTGGAAGAGGAAGAATTAAGGATAATCATGGATTGCATTTTTCTAGAATATATATATATATATATATATATATATATATATATATATATATATATATATATATATATATATATATATATATATATATTTTGGTCTATAATCCATATCTATTTTAAATAGATCAATTAATTTTGGATTTTTTAATCTAATTTAAATTGAATTAAATCTAGATTGATTTCACTTTTTCAATTAGATAAAATTTAATGAGATTGATTTAATATATTTGGCTATTAAGTTTGTTAGACATAGGTCAGGCTGACTCGGTTTGACCTGAACCTAGATTGACTTAGCTCAACTTGATTTGGTTCACTCAACTTGATTGGGTTAACGTCGCCTCACCTCAACATCAATCAAAGTTGACTTGAGTCAACCTAGGCCTGTGCTAACTCGCCTCCACTTAGGCTTGGGTCAACTCAACTCCGCTTGGGCTAGCCTCGACTTTGCTCAACCTAGGATCGTGTCGAATCCGCCGACTCAACTGAACTCTAGCCTTGGGCTAGCTCATCTTGACCTTAGACTCGAGCATACTTGTTTGGACTTTTGGCCCAAGCTGACCTGGCTCGATCTTTGATCAATATCAACTTGACTCGAGCTCCGTTCAAGGCTAACTCGACTCCAAGATGACTAGACTCAACCTTAAGCTCAAACAACTCAACTCAACTCAATTCCAACCCAGGAAGACTCGGCACGACTCCTGCTTGAGACAACTCGGCTCGACCTCTGACTCAAGACGACCTAGCTCGACCTTTGTCTCGAGATGACTCGACTCGACCTTCAACCCTATACGACTTAGTTGATAAGTGTGAGAACCTGAAAAAAAAATAAAAAAAATAATATATTTTTCTTTATTTTAAGGTTAAAATACCTTTTTGGTCCTAATTTTCGTCAAGTTTTTTCAAATAAGTCCTAATTTTGGTTTTGTGTTTAAATAGGTCCCAATTTTCGTCAATTTTTTTAATTGAGTCCTTTTTTGCTAACACCATTTAAATCATTAACGGCCATGAACAGTGACTGCCACGTGTCACTTCGTGGTGTTTTTGAATTTTTTATTTTTTTTTATTTTTTTTAAATGTACACATGTCAACCCAGGAGTGTGCCACGTGTCACTTCGTGGTTTTTTTGAATTTTTTTAAAATTTTTTTTTTAAATGTCCACGTGTCAACCCAATAGTGTGCCACATGTCAAAGTCAATGTTCTAAATTCAATTTGGTTCCTATATTTGTTATTTTTGTTCAATTAGGTCCCAATTTTTGTTAACATTAACCAATTTGGTCCCTATCGAAGATGTCACCAAATTTAATTTTTATATTAAAATTCACATTTTTTATTAAATATTTTTATATAATATATTAAAATTCACATCATTATAACTTTGATATAAAAATTAAATTTGGTGACATCTTCGATAGGGACCAAATTGGTTAATGTTAAGAAAAATTGGGACCTAATTGAACAAAAATAACAAATATAGGGACCAAATTGAATATAGAATATTGACTTTGACACGTGGCACACTACTGGGTTGACACGTGAACATTTAAAAAAATTCAAAAAAATTCAAAAAAAATAAAATAAAAAATTCAAAAAAACCACGAAGTGACACGTGGCACGCTTCTGGGTTGACACGTGTACATTTAAAAAAATATTAAAAATTTTTTAAAAAAATTTAAAAAAAAAACTAAAAAAAATTAAAATAAAAAAAATTCAAAAACATCACGAAGTGACACGTGGCAGTCACTATTCATGGTCGTTTTAAACTGTATTAGCAAAAAAGGACTCAATTGAACAAAATTGACGAAAATTGGGACCTATTTGAACACAAAACCAAAATGAGGACTTATTTAAAAAAACTTGACGAAAATTGGGACCAAAAAAGTATTTTAACCTTATTTTAAAAGGTTAATGCTTTAATAGGCTTAATTTAGAAACAGTTTTTGAAAACCCTTTTACACTTTCAACTCTGAGAAACTCATTCTTCCATATCCTTCTTCATTCTCCCTAAACAAATGACTTTCTTCCTTGTTTCTTGAAGACTCAATGTTATAAAAGTGCTTAGTCTGAAGGGTTCTACTATATAATTTAATTTTATCTTAAGGTAAGTTCAAGTTTTTGTCATCTTTGTAGAACTAATATGTTTTCTCATACATGTAGTTTTCCTGGATTACATGTAATTTCTCTGTTTCCTAAGACTTTGTCTCTCTATGATTCTAAAATTGTGCCTTGATCATTGATCGAGCTTTTTGTTGTGTAGCTATATCAATCTTAGGTGGTGGAGTCATGTAGGAAAAAACAGTGATAAAGTGTAGTCTATAAGGTAAAGGAGACTAAATTACTTTTAGATTTTAAAGACATATTGTTGAATTTAAATATTCGGGTATGAATTTGTAGTTGCATGTTAACTTAAATATCTTGTTATTTGAACTATTGGTTAGTTTAATTTGGTTTGATTGGTATAACTGAACATTTATATTGAATTGAAATTGTGTTGTGGACGTGTTAGTAAGATATTGAGAGGGTGAATATTAGATATGTATAAGCCATAAGAAAGAAAAATATTAACAAGAGGTATTTGATGAAAACAACTCAATGAGAGCTTGCTTACTTATTTATTAAAACCTTGTGCAATATATAGAGTACAATGTCCCATCATATAAAGAGAAAAGTAAAACCTAATAAAATAGAATATTTGATAATAATAAAAGAGAATCAAATATATGATATATCTATCAATATAAATAATAGCAGAAGATATATAATATCTTTATCAGTGAGTTATGTTGGGTTTAAATACCTTGTGATGTGAGACTTTTAATTATGTGAAATTGTGGATTTCTGAGTATCTGAGTGGTTTAGGGAATTATTTTAGTTAAAATAATGATTTGAAACATGTTGGATTGATGATTGTTTGGGAACATAACTAGTGAAGTGTATTTCTTTGTGCTATTTCTTAAAAACAATGATAGAAATAAATTTCGTACAAAATTACAAATTTTAGATTTGTACAAAAAAAAATTCTTGTGAAAGTTTAGTGTGCTATGATTGTCACATTAGCTATCTCCAAGGAGAGATGCTAATTGAGGATGAGGTCAAGTGTATTGAAAGGAATTTATGATGTGGGACTATCCTAACTCTACTAGTATCAAATTCACATAGAGACGATAACTAGGTGTTGAGAGTTGAAGGAGGCTTCACAGAACTGACGAACGATATGATATGAAAGAAGATCATACTTAAGGTGGTAGTGAAGTTAACCCTGTCATGAGATATATGATGTACCACTTGAGTGATTGTTGTTATAGGGGGAGGAGAAGAGGGTCAGTATGATAGGTGCAAAGTCTCATGGTCCATTCAATATACTAGTCTTCCAAAAGCAAGAATCTTGAGTACCATGATTATTGGACTTTAATTAATTGACTTTAATATAATATGTTGGTAAAAATTATGATATCTTCCCATTATAGATTATTTTTGTGATATTTAGCTCATCCTTGCATTTTGTATCTTTTGTTTCTCCTATTCTTGTGATGATCGTATATGATGTATATACGGGATATATTATGTATATACAGGAGTAGATTTAGGAGCAGATGGGGATAGTAGTAATGAAACTAAAGTTATCCACCGAAGAAGTAGTATAGGAATGAGTTAGAAAATATGTGTTAGTTTTTGTTTTTAGAGAGTGTATTAAGCTCTTAGTTCCTATTTTGCAATACTTATGAGCTCTGTTAACTATATTTTGAAATACTTAGTTACTGAGTTAAGGACTAAATTGTAACTCAGTTTACCTATAATTATTGATGTTATTAATGATTTATAATTTTAATTATAATTACTAGTAGAATAATTAAGAAATTAGGGTTGTTACAACAAGTGTGATAATTATTAATTTCTCATGCTTTGAACCCCTTTTTTTTTCTTTATGTCATGGATTTTGTGTTCTTCTCATAAAAAGATTTAGGATTTAAACGTGTTCTTTTAAGATAGATGTAATTACCATTTGGTTGAATTTTGTAGAGAATTAGTTTGAGGAAGAGGCAGAAAGTTAAAATTGATATTATGCTTAAAATCATAAATCGAGATTATAATTTTAAAGGGTTCATATAATTATAAATTGTGGGATCGTGGATCATAGATTTTACTCTTATACAAACATAATATATATCACCATACCTACATCCATGAAAATAAAATTAATCTCCTTGTCAATACTTAACAAACTTAAGTTTACAAAATTTATCACTTTCTTAACACTTCATTAAACTTAATTTATTCGATATACATAATTCAAATTAAAACAAAAACCTAAAAGGATTTTAATTAACTTTATCTCATTTATGAAGCACATTAATAAGAACATTCTACTCCTTTAGAAGTAGGAATAACAAGAGCATGATCTTTTTCACCATCACCGTAAGGGTTTGACCTTTAACCATATATTCATCATCTGTATTTAATATGGGAGCATCATTTAAATCTATATTCTCATTCTCTCGTCTCGTTCAACATTTTCCATAATCCACTCATCATGAGATTAAATGTCATCAAGTTAAAACTCCTTATGTGACCATTTTGCACTTTGGTCTACACATTTATTTATTTTTTATTGTTACCCTTTAAATAAGTATTTTTTAAATTAAATAATTATTTTGCCAATTTTATTTTTTAAGTGACCATTTTTTGAATAGATATTATTTATTTGACCACTTTTTTAAATTTAACCATTTTTAAATTAAAATTATTATGTATAATAGAATTTTAAAGATTATTTATATAGACTTTTTATTAAGTAATCCCTAAGGAGGCACTCGTTCAACGACTAAGTGAATCGTCCAACGAGCCAAGTACTAGACCAAAATATAGATAATATTGTTTTTTTTTTAAGAAAAAATCAATATTTATTTACTTGGGAAGCAACTAGAATAAGTTCATAACAAAAAGAACAATTAAAATTTAATTTACATTGTTGGTCAAAATAATAGTTACCATATATTTTACATCACCTTGTTGAGAATAACAATAAGTCATTGAAAACGGGTACTACCTATATGTAATATGTTCTCTAAAATATTTTGCTTCATTATTTGTTGGATATCCATGAAATTACTTGTGAATTTTTTAGATATTTGTAAGTATTTTTATAATTTATTTTTCATTTTAAATAAAATTATTTTAACACAAATATTATAAACATAAACTTAAATAAAAAATAGTCTTAAAGTACAATTTAAATAAAATTATTTTTAAATTGTATCTTTATTGAAAATTAATGAAAATTAAATTAAGTATTCTTTTATTTTTTTATAAAGTTTAATGTTAATAAATAATAACACATGAAATTAAATATAATAAAGAAAAAAATTATTAAAATATTTTTTATTTTTTATGTCATTATTGTTTTTTGAGTTCTCATATGTTGTACTCACTTTTCACATTCTCACCTTTATATTTCCTTTTTTTTCTGAAGAAGGAGACAAAAAAATTAAATACAAACTCATTATTTCTGCTACAATTTTTCATATATTCTTTTCTATTCTTAAAAAAGGTAATTTGTCTCATTTAATAGTTAAATTTTTTTAATATTTAATATTAGTTTTATCTCATGGCCTTTTTATATATTCGCTTTTTATGAATATAGAATATTTAATTCTAATTTTATCTCATGACGCTTTTGTATATTAATTTTTCATGAATATTGAATAAAAAGTAATGTATCATGTGATTTTTCTATAACCGATTTTTAATTGTGACTTGATTATTATGGTTTTTTCTTAGTAATTATGTCTCTCAATTTTTTATTAAATTATTTTTAGTCTTAAACTTTTTTTAAGTAGGTATATTGATAAAAAACAAAATAACAAATTCAGTTTTTAAAGATGATAAAAGAAAAATTATCGGTGAATATGAAAACAATTTGGTTGCTCAACACATAACAAACAATAAAATGAAAGCTTGTAAAACTTTTGAATCAAACTATGCACATTAAAAAAATGAAAATAATTAATATTTTATAAATAATATAATTATTTACATTAAAAAAAATTAAAAAATTTAATTATAATTCAATTATTAATAAGTTTAAGAATACGAAAAAACGATAAATTATCCTTTAAATAAATATAATTTCTGTTACAATAACAATTATACTAATTTATGTATTTATTTGTATTAAATTAATAACAATAATTAAATAGATAAATTTTAAATATATTATTTTACTTCCACATTTTTTTTATAAGATCCACCTCCTCTGAATACCTGAATCAATTTTACATACTTTCATAATCACACATAGTTGTGAGAGAACATTTTGCTTTGCATTGAAAATGGGCAGAGTGAAACTGCATTTTTGTTTTAAGAGTATGAGACATGTGGTACGCATAATTTCTTTTGAAATTTAATATTTTTTAATTTGTATTTTTAAATATATTCATATTAGTGATATTTACCATGGAGAACAATCGCCACTCAGAAGGTTGAAACCACCGTACCCAAAAGCGAAAAGCAGAAAAGGAAAAACCTAAACACGATCCTAATTTTCCAATTGTGGCATAATGTTCTCTTGTGAGTATTTTGTTATGATAAACCTGATCACATAAAGAACAACATCAACACTTTGCACCACTGCACCACATTCTCAAAGTAAATAATGAGTAGAATGATATTCTTGCAAAAACCTAAGACTCATCATATTTGTATCGAAAAGAAAAAGAAGATACTAAAAGTAGTACAAATATTTAGAAAAAACAAGATTTATGGGATAGGAGGAAGTATCCGAATTATGAGGGTTAAAATTAGGGATGTTAAAACATATGTAGTTATGGATATTCACGAAGAGAATTCGTAATACATATAAAATAAATACCGTAAATGAATATCTACAAATAATAGATATGAATATTTTTTATATTCACATATTATCCGTACAGTTAGATAATGTACCAGCTATATTTTAATTAAAAAAATATTAAAACATTAACATATCAATTTTAAATAAGTTATTTTTATTAATTAGTTTTGAAAAATCTTAATTTCCTTATAAATATATTTAAATGGATTATTTATATATATTTATTCAATAAATAAGATACAAAAGAACTAATATTTGTATCCTATCCTAGTAAAATAAAACACTACAAATATAATAATAAATTTGTGGAATGAATGGAGAAAAAAAAAGTTGTTAAGACAATTTTAACTAACTATTAATTTAAAAAAAAATCAGTAAATACATGTTATAAAAGATAAAATAAGAATAATAATTATAAAATAATATATCTCTTTATATATAAAATATAAAATATTTATTATTTACTATATATTTATTTATTTATCCTGATCCTTTCCTTTTTTAATATGAGTGTTTTTGGTATTTGAATATTAAAAAATAGCGAAGTTGAAAATACATTTGCTTAATTGAAAAAAAAATTATTTTACTTTTGACTTTGATAATTGAGTTCTCCGATCAACAAATTACAATTTTCATCAATAATTTCAAATTTTCATTTATAACCACCGCTAATTAAAAAAATAAAAATAAAAGGAAAAACGGATTCCAAATGTTAACAGATTAAAAATAAAAAAATATTTTTTGAAAATAAAGACAGGAAATAAGAACGAAAAAAATTCTTATTTTACTCCTTCCTTTATATATAGGAAAGCAAATATTTTTAATTGAGATTATAGTGAAAAAAATGTAATAACTAAGATGGGCTTAAAAGATAAACTTATACAGTGACACGTTGTCTCCAATCCAACCATCAGTTGCATCGTGGAATCCCAAAACCCTGCATCAACACGAACCCAAAACCCTCTAATCAATCTAACGATCAATGTTATCGGAACCCACACCTTTACTCTAATGTTTACACCTCACCCTCGGCCACCACTGAATCGCATTTCACCACACCAATGGAGCTTTCTTCTCCCTTCACGCTCTCCCGCACCTTCTCCTTCTCCTCCTCACTCACTCCCATTGCACTTCAAATCCAAATCTTCCCCAAAACCCCACCCCCGCAACTTCTTCCGTTCCGGATTTCGGCGGTGGCCATAGACCCGCCGCAGGAGGAGCTTCCCAAGAATAGTCCCCAGCGCCTCCTCCAAGAGCTCGCGGAGCGCAAGCGACCCTACCGCCGAACCCCACGCACGCCCCCGCGGAATCTCATCCTCACGCGCCCACTAGACAACAAAAGATTGGCCAACAGGTTGCTGAACAGCCCCCAACTCTCCCTTAAATCCTTCCCCTTGTTGAGCTCGTGCCTACCCTTCACTCAGCTCAACTACGGGGACAGGGCGTGGATGGAGCAGCACCTGCTAGAAGTGAAGCAGGCGCTAGGGTACCCGCTGGAGCCCTCCCACACGCTCGGCGACGATAACAACCCCGCCAGAGAGCTTGACACGCTTTTGTACCTGGCTTTTCAGCACGAGTCGAGTCAGAGGAACAAGGTGCGGCACGTGCGGTACGGCCACTCTAGACTCTTCTTTCTGGGGCAGTACGTGCTGGAGCTGGCCTTCGCCGAGTTTTTCTTGCAGAGGTATCCGAGGGAATCGCCTGCCTCCATGAGGGAGCGTGTTTTTGGCCTGATCGGGAAGAGGAACATGCCCAAGTGGATTAAAGCTTCGAGCTTGCACAATTTGTTGTTCCCGTATGATGATATGGATAAGCTGGTCCGGAAGGAAAGGGAGGCAACTGTAAAGTAAGAACCTCTTTTGTGTGTTGTTTGTTACTCTTCTGTACAATCAACGTGCGTCCTTTTTCTGATGATTGTGATGATGCTAGCTGTTTTTGTTTACTGTCGTTTTTCTAGCTTTTATTTGAAGTTGCTTCATGTTCTTACATTAGAGTGAACATCAATTTGATTTCTCAAGTATATCACTGTCTCTTCTAAATAAATAAAGTGATGAATTATATAGATAGTTCTTAAAGTATTGAATATCCACCCGTTTGGTTCTTATGTTGATATATTTCACTAATGTTTTAAGGACTAATTTGAAGAAATTTTCATTACTTGGGGACTACATACCATAATTTCTAATACTTGAGTGATTATTTATATAATCCAATTTTAGGAACTGTTTAGGAGAGTGACAGTTTAAGGATGCGATTGATGGTCGTCCATATGCACGTTTTCAAGGAATATATTTTTTAGAAAATGTAAGCACGGCTTCATTACAGGGGAGATTGTCATGTGTTACTGTTAAGGAAGGTTTTAGAATGCAGTCGTGGTTTTCGTACAATTTTTGTATATTGTGGGGGAACTGTGGATAAATGCGGCTGATGCACCAGCCGTGGTTGTGAGTTAGGGTTTTGTACGGCCGAAAAACCTTGACGATGTGGAGCTGTTCTGTTGGCACATGGACATCGATATGTTTGGTTGGAGTCACCTGACTGACTAAACTGGATTGCTTAATTAGATTAACGCTGAATTTTTAGTAATGCCCCACCTTTCCCTCTCATGATATAAAGTTATTATTTGGCTATTTTAGTTACAAAAACTTTCCCATTGTTCCTTATGCTTAAAAAATTTTCTTTTAATCCTTTTATAATATATATCATTTTTAATCTCTTTTAATCCTTGTCGTAGGCATTAAAGTGATACGTGCAGAGACTAAAAGGGTCTAAACCTGGTATGTGTAAGGACTTAAAGATAATATTTCGACTATAGGGGCTATAGGGGAAAATTTTTAGTATAGATCAAATGAGTAATGAAACCTTATTCTTCAAAACAATAAGGGGTTTGGATTTGAATATTTCGTTGGTGTTATTTTTTCTCTTATAACTGAAAACCTGCCTGCAAAATTTGGACATATATGTTTGTATGTTGGGCCTGCTCTCTAGGTCAGCATTGTGTTTCTCTATGTGCCTAATCCTCCATAATACGGGCCGGGTTTGTGAGAAAAATGACCTGTGCTTTTGAGGCTAGCTTCCTCTGGAGACCAAGCTGTTCATTCATAAATTGTAATAATTAAATGAGTTCCATACTGTTAAAGGGAAATCTATGAAGAGGAGACAAATTTGCTCATTAGCAACTCATGATGATATTCTTTTGTTGTTTTAATCCATTAACTGTAGAACGACCTTAATCAATGAAATGTATGGTTTTTGTTATTTGTTACTATCATGGCAGGTCTGTATTTTGGGCTTTGTTTGGGGCAATCTATCTCTGTTTTGGTATGCCAGAAGTATATCGTGTTCTCTTTGAAGTCTTTGGAATGGATCCAGATGCTGAGGAATGCCAGCCCAAATTGCGTAGGCAACTTGAAGATATAGATCACGTATCTGCCGAGTTTGAAGGCAATATAAGCTGGCAAGATATGGTTGCGTACAAGGCATGTTCTACAATATTCTGGCACAGTATTATTTATTTCAAAAGAGCTATCACATGAACAACTAAATATTGTGAACTATGTTTGCCAAACCTAATCTTGCTTCATAATAAATTCAAAAGTGTTTCTCTGCTCTTTTGTCAGTTGTGAATGCAAAACCCTGATGTTCAATGTAATTTGGCACTATGTTATTATTTGGAGAACAGCAATGATGTTTACTGCTCTGCATTCAGCCTCCTGCAGATGCCTTGTTTGCACATCCACGGCTCTTCAGAGCTTGTGTTCCTCCGGGCATGCATCGGTTTAGAGGAAATGTATGGGATTATGATTGCAAACCTCAGATTATGCGAGTCCTTGGATATCCACTAAAATTGACAGATAGAAGTCCAGAAATTACTAAAGCCAGGAACATAGAGCTTGATCTTGGTTTGCAGGTATCTCTATTATTGCCTCTCATTCTGATTTTAATTTATCCAGATCTGACTACTACATACACTTTGACTTGACTTGTGAGGGTTGAGGATATCTTTTCATGCACCTCTGAATAAATAAATAACCATGCATGCTTCCGTTGTCCCATCCTTGGGTTCAATATTCATATTACAAAGGCCATGAAGTTGTTTAATGACAATTAAAGTTGGCTGGAGTGGTGGGACTCTTATTTAACCTGTTGTGGTACTTGCCAGTGATTCTGTGGTAATTCAGAAGTAAATAGAAAAAGAATGACCAGTACTGAAGTATTGGTACATCATAATTAATTGATAATAAATTATTGCTGCGTGAATCATTTCCATCGTTCGTTATCTGTTTTATTTATTTTTTAATTTGTCCACTGTGTTTGATTCGTCTATGCAGAGTTCACCTCATTAAAATGAAGACCATATTAAAACCGTCTCAATATTGAGCATGATTTAACTTTAAGTTTAGTTAAGAAATATTCAATGGATTTTACAACTTTCTTAAATCTCCCTAGAATCTTCCTAGATCAGCTTGAAGGTTCCCCAATTCCCCGTTAATGCTGTTGAATTTCTTGTTGAATCACAGCTATGTTTCTTGCACCCATCAAAGTACAAATTTGATCATCCTCGATTTTGCTACGAGAGATTAGAATACCTTGGCCAAAAGATTCAGGTACTAATCTTTCTGTTCACGGTATTAATATTTGATCGAAATGAAACTCTTCGTATCATACACTAAATTTTTCTCGTGTCTTTGCGCTGCATACCGTATAATTTGTCCTTTTGGGAATCTTTACAGGATCTGGTAATGGCTGAAAGATTGTTGATGAAGCATTTAGATGCTCCAGGGCTCTGGTTACAAAATAAGCACCGGAGGTTTCTTATGAACAAGTTTTGTGGAAGATATTTGAGGTACAAAAATCTGCACCACTTTATTGTATATTCCGAAGAGGTTCAAGACGCATATCAGCGCAGCTATAGACTGAAATACCCAGTCAATACGGCTGTTCAACAGGCCCTTCACGGGCTTTCATACACTGTTTATGGTAAACCTGATGTTAGGCGTCTGATGTTTGAAGTTTTTGACTTCGAGCAAATCCAGCCTGAGCCAATGTAAATATGAAGATACAGTACAATAGTGAGAAGGATAGAAGCATTACACATGATCATTTGGTCCCTTGCTTTAATTGATTTGCAAGTTCTTTTGAAGTTGCCCTTTGTATATATACATTCATTGTATTCTATTAATTTTGGAGAATATGAGCACTAAATTCTTAAACTTGCATGGAGATGCGGATGCGTTATGTGGATGTGTCTGGCTATCTGTTCTCCGATCACCATAGACAAAGGTTTTGTTGGACAAGCAGGTGATTTTAGGATGAATATTACCTCATACTTGTCCATTGTAACAAAATTATGTGGCAAAAGTTGAATCTAACTAATCACTATAAATCTCCCCTACCTCCTAAAAAAACCTTATAAAAGATGTAGATACAGAATAATTCTGTCATAGTCTTTATACTCTTCGCATTGTGATCGTCATGCCACAATTTCCTCTCATGGTTTGAGAAACAGTGGCCATTTTCAAAATTTGTTTGGACAAAACTCTGCAGGTTGCTTTGGTTGGTCGAATGAAAAGGTCGTTTTTTTTCCAATGGTAAATTCTGGTGCACCTTCTGTTGACTTATGCATGTATGAATCCATTTACTACAGGATATGCATAAGCTGACTAGTGCTTTCCAAATTTTCTGATTCTTGTCACTTTTGCAATATAATATTCGTATTGTGGCAACCCCAGCATGCACCGAAAGAATGCCGTGGTGCGTGGAAGAACCTGCTGCAGCCAGGCTGGAACATAGTGAATTTCATTCATTGAGTGGCAAATGTTTATCGAGTCCAAAATTATCTAGACTTTTCATCTCTTGTTTATTTTCTTAGTCAAGTTTTGAGGAAGGCTTAAAATCTTAAATTGGCTGCAGGAAAGATGTATACCAAGTTACTAACAATGTTTATTTTGTATATTCAAACCAAGTGGTAATTACTAGTTCAATAATTTTCTTGAATGTCTTTTATAACATCCGTGGCAATCTTAATTCCTACATCAATTTTAAGATGGAAGTTTTTTTATTGTAGATATATTTAAAACATTTATAAATACATGGTGATTAAAGTCTGGTATTATTTTAAAGGTGCAGCAGCAGGTCCATTGCAATGCTTTGATTTGAAAGTTAGAAGTCTGTTCTATTCTAAACGAATGGACAGTTTGGAGGTTATATTCATAATGGGGCAACAACTTGTTACATCAGAATTACTTTTGAGAGTTTGGCATTTTTCAATTGGTATTGCACACACCTGCTACCATGCGCTCATTTGAAAAGACGAACGTGTAAGGCTACTATAAACTTTTTTGGTGTTCTAAATAATTTTATCGCTGTTTTTTTAATCTACTTCATACAAAAATGTATAAATCGAGTTAGGGTGTTGCGTCCTGCATCCGTACAAATTTATTCATCCACACCATCAAAACAATTACCGGAAAATTTGTTCCATTGATTGCTATCTGGAAAAAGAAATTTCCGGAACTATTTTTGTATTCTGAAAAATTAATTCCGGAAGTGTTAGGGTGCAGGAGAAAAATGATATGGGGCAGCAAGTCTTTCCCATCAATTTACATAACTTGGACCATTTTGGAAACTTTCAATTTTAGTTAACAATTTAAAAGTTAAAGACAAAACTTGTTTAGAATAAAATGAATATTAGCAACACTATTCTCCGTACACATTTTATATATTAAAATTTGTCAAAATTACTAATGGTTCTCTTTATTAAAGTCCACATATACATTTGAAACATGTTCCGATGGTTGTGCTGCATATGTTTTCATTCAAAACTGATCGAACGAAATTTCAGACATGATATGGTTGTAAAAAATTTAAGTAATGTTGCACATTGAATTCTCAGTGTTCTGAAGAAATACTAGAAGAGTTTGGGGAGAAGACTTATTAAGTTATTTCCAAACCATATTTGTGCTTTCATTTTGATGATATACAGTACCATTGGTGGCTATTTTTTGTGCATGGTCAAGCATCACAGACCACATTGGTAATTGAAATAAATTTATTTTGAGGACCTAAAATGGCAGGAGGGAGACCCTAGTATAGCAGCTTTATTGAGTAAGGGAAATGATCCTCAAACCTCAAACAATTCCAAAAAAAGTTACCGCAAAAGCGGAGGGGTAGGTACTATTGGTTTGACACTTTTACATATAAAAAAATATATCAGAGAATGTAAAAAGTATGTGTTATTATCCCTACACACGCATTAAATATGCGCACGAACCACCGGCACTACTTCTCCGCTTCTTGCTAGTATGCACCCTTGTCGCCTTGCGTGCGCCGGTTGCGCAACCCCCTAACCTGCGCATCCCCACCCACCTCATTGAAACTAAGACCACCACAATCCTTCATCAGCTCCACAGAACCCAGATCTCGGGTTCCAACCCCCAACCCATGTCGAAGGCGCGTGTCTACACCGATGTCAACGTTCTTCGCCCCAAAGAGTACTGGGATTACGAGTCTCTCACCGTTCAATGGGGGTATTATTCCCATCTCTATTATATTTCTCATCCTTTTGTTGATTCCTTATCTAATTTGTTTTCCAAGCTTTCTGTTGCTCCTTGATTAGCCACAATTCTCAATTAATGGATATTTTTCCTTGTAGGTTATGAGCCTTAGGTGCCGTTTTTCTAGTTTTGGTTACTTGTCCTCCGTTTCATATACCTAAACCTTTAACAATTTTATGTCACATTCTTTTCATGTTTTGATTTCCAATGGGGATGCTGAATGCTGTCGTTTGTGTTATGATTATATATTATTGGATCTCTTTGCCCTCTTACGTTTGGTGTGTGGTATGAACTCGGAGAAGCCGATTGACCATGACGAATCACCTTGTCATTTGAAATTGGTTGATGTAGCTGTTATATGTAGTCTAAAATGAAATACTTAAAGCTTTTGTTGATTCTGTGAGCAAGGTTCGTCGGGAGGATATGCATTAGGTCTAATATTTATGAGGCTTTACGTTTCCCATTCCAATTATCTTATTTATGAATTTTCTGTGTGCTATTTTCAGCGATCAGGATGATTATGAGGTTGTCCGAAAAGTGGGAAGGGGGAAGTACAGTGAAGTTTTTGAAGGCATAAATGTTAATAGCAACGACCGCTGTATAATTAAGATTCTCAAGCCTGTTAAGAAAAAAAAGGTGAGATTTTGTTTTTGCATTGATGCTGTTTTCGAACTTTGGGACCTGGAGACTACGAGTAAAAGGTCAAGCAGGGGTGCTTCATGGGAAGTGTTCTCCTAAAATTTACGCACAAGTTTCACACATACTCTTTCACTATTTTCTTGTGAGCTGTTGGATAACACTGGACAACTCTGCACAATCTCCTTAACATAGTTGTGCAATAATTATTTCCAAAAAAATAAACATAAAACAAAAGACATAGTATTTGACCTTTGGAAGTTATGCTTTGAATAGAGAAGAGTAGCTTCATAGTTCGAACTAGTTCACCTTAGCTGAAAAATTGTGTAACTCCGTGTCCCCCTAAATATTGGTGGGCTTCAAGGATTATTAATTACACAAGGTTGTTTGCATGGATCACGCTACACTTTTTTGTTCGATTAAATACTGGAGGTTTTTGTGAGAATGAGTTATACTTAAACTCACTTCTTAATATGATATCAAAGCCTCTTCTAGTGAGGTTTATTGGGTCTATCTCACCACTCGATATGGGCCCCTATTGAACCACCTCTGAATATGTAGTCCCATATGTTTCAGCATGAGAGGGAGTGTTGAAGATTCTAAATCGATTAGAGATTAGATCAATTTATGGTATCTAAGTAGGGACAATCCTCATCTTACTAGTTGGCTTTTTAAGGATGAGTTAAGTTTAAACCCATTTCTTAATAGTTATTTACAATGAAATCCTTGTTCACTACTTCCTCCAATCCATAGTGGCTTCCCTCTCCTCTTCATAGAAACCAAAACCATGTATTATTCCTCCTGTTCTCCCTCGGTCTTCTTTAAACATGTCCAGACCACTTTTATCGATGCATCTCTCATCATATACAATCATTTTTTTTTTCTTTCTTGTATGACCACACATCCATCTTTACTTGTTTATACTATTCCAATATTTTTTTCTTGCAGTCCCTTTAAGGACCGTCACTACAATAAAATATTGTTGAGTGTATGGCACTAGGATAAAACTGACCTATGAATTTGGTTGGCACTTTTCAAACATAAATAGCCCCCAAATTGTGTAACATCCTCATCTGTTTTCCATTCATTTTTTATTTTTTGTTCTAGACTTTTAATTTAGAAATATGCGGTATGACATCTTTTCTCAGTTTCTTCTGAGACACATTATTGTCTCTTGCTAAAATTACCGCGCATATACTTTGTCTTAATTCTGCTCTAGTGTTGGCCCTTTGCTTTCGAAGTTGTCTCCAAAGTTTGAGTTGAGAGTTAACTGCTTCCCTTGGTTTCTTAGCTAACATTATATCATCTGCAAAATTGCATCAGCATGCAATGAGGGATAGATTTTTTTGTATATCCCTAGTATGCATATCCATGATTAGATTAAACAAGGACTTTAGGCATCTGTAGGGCATCCTCTTTTTGAAACAAAATGCAGGAAAGGAGGGGTTGAGATGTGGGATTGCACACCAAGAACAGGACATAGAGCTGTTCTGCTTCACCTCAGCAACCTGGTTCTGCAATTCTTATTTTTTAAATTGTTAGTGGAGTTGGTAGCCAAACCTTAAGTCCAACTTGTAATGTGAATCATTTGGGGCATGAAGAAATACAACTTCAGTTCCAATTTTTTGAGTAGAACATCAAAGTGCTCTTCACATTTTTGGATTTAGTATATATCTTCAATTTTTTGAAATAGTTTTTTTATTATATGGTGTTTATGCAATGAAACATTCAGTTCTTATGAGATTTTTATGTTACCTCTTGATATATTTAACTTCTTTTTGCAGATTAAAAGAGAGATAAAAATACTTCAGAACCTTTGTGGGGGACCAAATATTGTTAAGCTTCTTGATATTGTCAGAGATCAACACTCTAAAACTCCTAGCTTAATATTTGAGTATGTCAACAGTACAGATTTTAAAGTTTTGTATCCAACCTTGACTGATTATGACATACGCTATTATATATACGAGCTTCTCAAGGTAATATAATTTTTCAATCTCTCGTGCTATACCTGGACTAATGTTCTGTGTCCTTTCCTTTATATATTTTTCATTAAAAGTAATTGCAGTATCTTTGTTTTAAACAAGGTTTAAATAAATTTTGCATCTGATTATGTGTATGCATCATGTAAAATATTATTACTTTACATTTGCAGAAATACACGTGAAGGACCTTTTTCTTGTTGAATGAAAGCTTTATTTGTGAATTGCAGGCCTTAGATTACTGCCATTCCCAAGGCATAATGCATAGAGATGTGAAACCTCATAATGTTATGATAGATCATGAATTACGGAAACTCCGCCTGATAGATTGGGGTCTTGCTGAATTTTATCACCCTGGAAAGGAATACAATGTTCGTGTGGCTTCAAGGTAATGTTCTGGCCAATTGACTATGGTCACAAATCTATTTCTGAAGTATAATAATAAAAGATTTATGCAATGGATGAGCCTAAGTATATTAGTATATATCATAAATCAAAAAACAGTAAGGTGTAGTGAGCTCATTTGAGTATGAATTTTTAATACAAATTGATTATTAGAATTATTGCTTCCCAAGTAGGTATATATCCGCTAACATCATTCAGAAGATGTGGAGACTTGATCAATATATTTTATGATTGAATAAGTGGATTTCATGATTGAAAACCAAAAGTCAAAAAACTTTTTGATTTTAAAAATTGAGTTCAAAGTGTTTCAAAATTGAGTGAAAAAATAATTGAGCTCCTCTCTAGCTGAACACTGATTGTTTTAATAGTTGTATACAAAAACCACTGTTTAAAACCATGCAACCACCTCAAACTGGTCTATTCCTAAAGTTTTTGTCAACCAATTGTGTTTTTTCTTGGTTATCAAACTCAAGTTTTAACTCCCAAAAACGTACAAGCTCATGCCTCTTGTTCGAGTTGACTTGTAGAATTGTATTTAAGTGTTTGAGTGGGCTCAATGTAAACTCCGGTGAACTTGTCCTGAGGTCGCATCCCAGTTGGCGAGTTCAGCTTTTTTTTATTATTTGTTTAATTGAAAATGAGGCCACTTAATGTCATTTTGCTTGCAAAAGTAAGAGAAAAAGGAAGAATGGGGTTCTTGGCAATCCCATTTCTTTGTTGCTGCTAGTGGAAATTGGGGACAGCTGCTGCTCTCATCATTATGGTTGGTCTGCTCTCACCTCCCTTCTCTGTTTGCTATACAATCATGACATCCTTCTCTGTACTTGTGAAGCTTGACTTCTTTGCTCTTGCAATGCTGTTCTCTGTAATGTCCATCACTAGCCATTCTCTGTGTTGAGGCTGAAGCAAGCGGCAACAACATTTTCTCCCTGCAGTGTTGTGGATTCTGAATGTGTTGAAGCTGCACAATCATTCTTATTCTCTCTGCTGCGCACAATTTGAAACTCAATCTTATTTGAAGATATTTCTCTCTTCTTAGATATTTTAATTTTATCTTATTAAGAACTTATAAATGAGCTTATGTTTTACTTGGTGTTGCTTTATTATTAAGGTTTAATATTTTGCATTATTATATAATTAAAATGATAAATTGTCATGTTATTTATCGGTATTTCAATAGTATCCTATATGAAGTAAACCCTTATTTACAATTCGAGTTTACAAGTGTACAAATATCTCATGAGCTTATTTAAGCTCTCGTTTTCAGCTACGTTTTTTGTTTAATTTTTGAAGAGACAATTTTGAACAATTACTAGACTATTTTTTTCAGAAGCTTATAGTACACTAAGCTCTTCATGAACATGCATAAATCAATGAGTACTGTCAAGGATCAATGTGCAATTGTTATCTAAAGACACAGGTGACTAGTTCAGGCATATTTTTGTTGACTCTGAAGCAATTTAACCTTGATGATGGGGCTTGATGTAGCAGGCTAATGTGCACGCACCAAAGTTACTGTACTTTTCATTTTAAGACTTGTTAAATAAACCCATTTCGTTATTTAATCCATAGTTCCTATTAAGCAATAATTTAAAGGTATAGCTGAAGGTATTAAAAACAGGACCAGTCATTTGTTGCCGTGTGTGAGGGCTGTTAGGCATATAAGGGATACCCATGAAGGAATGGGGTTGGAAGAACTAGGGGTCAAAGAACTTTTGTTATATCCAGCCGAAACATACCCTAGTTCATTTTGTCTGGTTATGTAAATTTCTGTCAACTCATTGTTAGTAAACATATTCAGCTCCGTAATCTTACACTTGGTTTATAGTCATGTACACATTCTCAGCTTCCTTCTAGGCGCCAGCATTAATTCACTTTTGGATTTCCCCTTTTAATTTGTTTCTAATTTGCCTATATTTGTTAGTTGGATATGGAATTGACCAGGGAAAGATATTGTTTAAATTTTGTGAGACTTGTATGATAGTGCTATATGGGACTAAGTTTTGGAAAAGTTTATAAATGACCACCAAAAAAAATGTCATGTGCTATGCTTTTATTTTGCAGATACTTTAAGGGCCCTGAACTTCTAGTTGATTTGCAAGATTATGACTACTCATTAGACATGTGGAGTCTTGGCTGCATGTTTGCTGGAATGGTTAGAATAATCTAACTATAGTCTACAACTTACTGGTTATATGTGCCAGACCCTTGCTATTATTTAATATGAAGTCTAATTCTGAATCTACAAGTGTAAGAGCGTGTAATGTGGGTTATAATCATTTTAATTGGTGTAGATATTTCGCAAGGAGCCTTTCTTTTATGGACACGACAACCATGACCAACTTGTAAAAATAGCTAAGGTAACATTTACGGTGGTTTAATAATGTATAAAATTGCAAAATCAATATGTTGACACTCTGCCAGTTAATCTGTTTAAGCTTCTTACAGAAATATCTTATCATTTTACGGGGGATCTTAAGTATGACTGAATTATTTGTTGTTTAACATGCTAAAAGATATAATTCTAGACCACTTTTCCCTTCCTATTGATCATTTAGGGAGATACTTTTCTTTCCAGGTTTGTAGGTTTTCATTTTCTTTTCTTTTTTATGTGATCCGCAGGTGCTTGGTACTGATGAACTAAATGCATATCTGAATAAGTATCATCTGGAGCTTGATCCTCAACTTGATGCACTAGTTGGAAGGTATCATATTCTAATTTCATTCTCTGCTTATTTCATACCAGTTTAAATATACTTTATTCACATCGTTCTGTCACTAGTTCATGCCACTGCGGTAGAATCCGAGTTCTCTTCTTAGAAGTTTACTGCTTTTCTTTGACTTTCTCTCTTCCTGATTATACGCAATATTATTATTTTTACTCATTTTTGTGTTACGCTATTGAATTGCAGGCACAGTCGCAAACCTTGGTCTAAATTTATTAATGCTGATAATCAACATCTCGTGTCTCCTGAGGTAATTTAACCCGTGTTCCATTATGGCATTTGGACTTACCAATTCGTTTATACTGTAATTAACTATTCATAAAGGGTCTTTAATTGATTCAAAATATCGGATATGCAGGCAATTGATTTTCTTGATAAGCTCCTTCGATACGATCACCAGGACAGGCTTACAGCAAGAGAAGCAATGGTATGAAGAAGTCATTAATTTATCGTAACATTGTTATGTTCTTGTTGAGAGTTGCTCAATTTTCACTATATTATATGGTCTTTTGATTTAACATTTTTTTTCCTTGATGTATTCCCGTAGGCACATCCATATTTCTCTCAAGTAAGGGCAGCTGAAAGCAGCAGAATGAGGACACAGTAACTTCATCATTTGTGATAAACCTGAGTTATATATGTGGGATTGTTTTATAATACCCAACAACATGGGCATGATTGCCTTCTGTTAAATATAGTTTGTTAGATTTGTTGTGGAATGTAACAATATCATATCTTGTTCAAGGGGAATAATCTTTTGAAAAATTAAATTTTATCATAAAAGAGTTATGGTTATAAACTCGGAAGAGCTTTAAGCCGGTGTTTATTTTTTATTAATGTTAGATAGGAAAAATCGCTATTTTTCTTTGATATAATTTTTATTATAAACTTTTCTACATGCGAAGTAAGCTATAGTTTAAATATATATATTGGGAGTTTTCCCACTGCACATCAATTTTCAAGAAAACACAGTTTAATTGCATGTACTGATTGAAGATTACATCATAAGATTATAATTAGACTTTAGAAAACCAAACAAGGTTTTTTTAGTTTCAATTTTTGAATTACTGTTGCGTTTTCCATCAGCTGCTTGTTTAATATTTATGTGGGTAGTATTATTTTGACACTAAACAAATTTTTATACATATTTTACACATATTTTACCCTTATTATTTTGCTCTTTACTCTTTCTTATTTATGAACACAAAAAATAATTTTTTTAATGACTAAAATATTCCTAAAATGAGTTGGCAATTAGTGTTAGTGGTACAAAAAAAACTCCAATTTATTTTTCTCTAAATTTTTCTGTAGTCTATTTTAAGGGTCAAGTACACCTAAACACCTGTTCACTAATACCTGATAAGGCATAGCTTCCAAACCTATATTGAATAATAGAAGTATAATTTATTCTTTTTTTTTCTTTGGGTTAGGATGGAAACCGAAGAAAAAGAAGATAAAAATGAGAATGGAAAATAAAATTGTTTGAATTGAAAGAAAGTAACAAAAAAATGAATAAAAAGTTGTAAATGTAATTTGATTGATATGATTAAAAAAAAGTTAACTAAATATAAAAAAACAACTAAAACATCCTTGTATTAAAATTAAAATTGGACTGAATATAAAGAAATATTTTAGTACCTATTATTTACTCAGAAATTTTATTTTTTAAGAATATTTTAAATTCTCTCTCTCTCTCTCTCTCTCTCTCTCTCTCTATATATATATATATATATATATATATATATATATATATATATATATATATATATTCTTATTTTTGTACTAACAATTTTTCTGCAATTTTCTCTCCTGGAACTTATTTTCTTCTAACTTATTATCACTACATTTTTCATATTTTTTCCAAAAAGTTTAAATTCGATGGTTCTTAATTTTTAGTAGTGTTAATATTTTCATTTTTTTTACTTCAAGATGAATTATATTATCAACGTTAAATTTATAAGAGAAGAGATATATCTATTCAGAAATTTTAATTAAGTAAAATTATTTTAATAAATGACATTTATTGTTATTAATCTATCTAAAAAGAACTTTAAACCACAATATTTTAAACTGTAGGAAGTATCATAATGTGTTACTGTCCTGCGGGTAGGAGATAGGTTATGATTAATGTGGAAGAAAATAATGAGATTAATAATATGTTTGTGTTATGAATTAATGATTATCCTTCGATTTGATACATTTACTCGTATGATCAATTACTTTTTATGGTAAATATTTGTATTAACTAAGTTGATTTGTTTCCTTTATGGATTACATATTGTATCTATAAATAGGACTCTTCCTATCAATAATAATAGACAGATGAGTTGTTCCCTATTCTCTCATTCTCTATTCTCTCTTGTTTCTTCTCTTCTCTATTATCTGTCGTTATTCTCTATGTTATTCACTTTATTTCATAACACGTTATCAGCACGATGTTCCAACCAACTGAGGACCAGTGAAAGCTTTTTCTCTCTAATGACAGGGCTCTGCGTGTCTCAATCCAGGCTCTTTCTAATCCTTTCTCAATTTATAATTTTACCTTATATTCTTCCTCTTGTGATAAGAATTGTTTGACCTTATCAATTTTTATCTCCGTCTTATTATTTATTTTTATTATGACGATGATTATTATTAATATTATTATTTTGATGATGATGATTATTATTATTAATATTATTATTTTATGTGTTAGTTCTAAACACGCGAAATATTGCAAAATTTGGATTTGTGACCCTTGATATTGCAAGGAAGAATTCCTTATATTGGATTTTAAATTTTGAAATACATTTAGATGTAATGGATAATTGGATACCATTAAATCAAGAAATAAAGCATCTAAGCAACTAATTTGCTCATGCGACAAAAATATTGTGAAAAAGGATTCACAAATATTATGAATTTATTTCATGCCTATGTATGGCTGGCTGGACAAAGCAATAAAGCTTTTG
>Ga0214545_1002087_pt1 | contig 38490 bp, 29 predicted proteins | sample CNSS4metaG_FD_160064 | JGI IMG/M metagenome (GOLD analysis project Ga0214545, IMG submission 160064) | Root nodule microbial communities from cowpea collected in UCLA plant growth center, Los Angeles, California, USA - CNSS4 | ecosystem: Host-associated > Plants > Roots > Nodule | place: USA...
CAAAAGTTCATGTGTACTCCCCACATAGTTGCGAGTTACTCCCCGCTTTTCTATCACGTTTATAGTTGGGGTTCTGTGAGGGTACACTCCCACTAAATTAATTGAATTAGAATTGGGTTATGCATACGAATATTTTTCTTAAGTCATGAAATAAGAATAATGTATTTACCACATTTTAATTAGGTTTATTGGTTTGTCCTGCAGTTTTGTTCAAAAAAATTTGCTTCAACTCCCCACATATAGCGTCCTTACTCCCCACATCGGCGTCAGCTGTTTATACAATTGTGTGCACATATTAAATCCACATACTTCCGTTAATTCAATTTTAATTGGTCCATTAGACCTCGTGATTGAGTTACTTGATGGTCAATGGTCGAAAAAGGCGACTTAAGAATAATGTTTATTCAATGTTGAAGCAGTATTGCAAAAGTTCATGTGTACTCCCCACATAGTTGCGAGTTACTCCCCGCTTTTCTATCAGGTTTATACTTAGGGTCCTGTGAGGCTACTACTCCCACTTAATTATTTGAATTGGAATTGGGTTATGCATACGAATATTTTTCTTAAGTAATGAAATAAGAATAACGTATTTACCACATTTTAATTAGGTTTATTGGTTTGTCCTGCAGTTTTGTTCAAAAAACTTTGCTTCAACTCCCCACATACAGCGTCCTTACTACCCACATCGGCGTCAGCTGTTTATACAGTTGTGTACGCTCGGGATGACGAATTCCTTGTCGTCGACGACTTCTTCTACGACCTGCCTCTGGTAACCCACCCAAACGGCGTCAATGACTGCAATTATCCACCACTAATCTGCAATGCTTAACTCCGATCACTCTCTCATTCTCGTTCTCGCTTTATCCCTCTTGCTCTCTATCTTTCTCGCTTTCACTGATAATTATCCTCCACCCCCCCAGTGAAATGGTTGTCAGAATCTCACTTTCACTGAACCACAAACTTCGACGGGCTCACTTTCCCCCTTTTCTCTCTTCACTTTCTCTCTCTAACTGACATTTAATTTCATTTTGGTTTCTCTTTCCGCTGCACGTGTGAACTAACCATTTCGTAATTAAAATTTAAAAAAAATCGCTGCCACGTCACCTTTGTCAAATACTTATCAAAAACTTTTGTTGAAATACCATTATCCCACTTTAAAATGTCATACTCTTATCACCATCTTGCTTTTAGAAAAGGAATTTGATAGGTTAGGGGATGAAGTATATAAAAACTACTATTTACCTTAACTCTTAAGTAATGTATAACTTTTGAATGTGCTAAAATAAGTCTCCTAAAAAGTTAAGGAGGTAGGAACTATCTATTTTTGGTTTTTAGTGAGTTAACGTAATTTTTTTTTATCTTAAATTTACTAAAATAATACCATTAAGTCAATAATTACGTTTAATAAAGTATTTAATTTAAAGTTTTTTATTTTAAATATACACAATTTATGTTTAAAAAATATGAGATTTGTTCACATAACAAAATAACAGCATTTAATTTTTACAAAATTCATATAAATATCTCTAACAATATTTTTCTTATCAACTAAATATATTTTAATCATTTATAGAGATCATGATTCTTTATATTTGTGATTCACACCAATAATTGTTTTTTAGATATTTTTATTCTTATGTTAAATATTTCCTTAATCAATATTTACGAATATTTAAGTTTTGAGAAGTGAAAGAAAGAATGATCATCAAGTAAGATTTTTTTTTCTGATATCAATCAACAACAAAATTTATAATATTTTTTACTATAATAGGAATAACAAAGAACAGTTATTGAAAAAAAAATGGTACTGAAAAGAAAGAAAGAAATTTATTGAAAATTGTTAGCTAGATTTTTAAACAATAACCAATTATTAATAAAAGAAAAAAAGAAAGCTTTACACAATCATGTAATTATGAAAAATATATATTGAAAGAAATTATACAGTATAGAGAAAAACAGTGTTAATAATATAGAGACCTCAAAGTCTTTAAAATAGCAATGTAAATAAAATTATTTTATAATTTAATAAACTGAAAAAAAAATGCAGGTGGCAAAAATAATACAAGATTAAAGTTAAAAATCTTTGTGATGTGTTTAATTAAAGGTTAAAATCAATATATTTTTTTTGTGACACACCTTAGATAAGTTTAATTATTGGAATTAATTAATTTAATGATCCTGGATTAATTTTATTAAACTCCAAATCAAATGTTACAAAAATTTCAATTTTGTATCATTTCAGTAATTTAGGAGATACATGCATTTAAGTCAAATCTTATAAATATAACGTGAAATTACATGTTCTGATCAGTAACATAAATGTGTCTTTAATAGGTAGTTCAAAATTCTTGTAATTGTATTTTCGTACCCCTATTATTTTCATTTCGTAAATTTAGTCCTTTTATTTTATCTGTCTTTATTAATCACTTTATTTGAATTTCATTGTTAACTTTTGCCCTACCTAAAAACTTAATATATATATATATATATATATATATATATATATATATATATATATATATATAATATGAATGACACAATAGTAATAGATAGGTCATTATGAATATAAAAAATGATAATATAATACTTTTTATTGTGTAATAAACGTGAAGTTTTTTTTTTCACTCTATTAATAACTAAATTTTGTAAGAAAAAGATTGATTCTTTACAAAACAATATAATATAATTCCATGTTTGTATTCTTATTAAATATACTAGATATCAATAACGAATAGAATTTAGTTACATGATTAAAATAATGAAAAACAAATTAACCAAGAGGTGAAAAAACTAAATTGAGAGATAATTAAAATAAAAAACCAAAATGGAATTGAAGAAAGGCTTCAACATTTTCTTTATTAGCAGTATTTGGCCATTATAAATTGGATCTTGTAGAACATTTTTGTCCACAAGGTACTCCTTATACTGCAACACTGAGTAGTAGCCACAACCCTATCAGAAATTTCAAAATCAAAATGCTAAATCGATATTTATCTATCTCTTAGCCATCACCATCCAAGTGTTCAACCTTAAACTCTCGTGCTCTCTCTCTCACTCACTCACTCTCTGTTTGAGTGTTTCTCTCCCCTGTTATCTCTGAACATTGAACGTGATCTTTGCTACTTTTACGCGTGTGCATTTTCCTTCATTCACAGCTAGGACTAGTAGATTCCGTGTTATTGGACTCACCCACACAACCCCTTTTGCAGCCACGTGCACAGAGTCAAACCCACCCCTCTGTTTTTTCTTTCCAAACCCAAGAAAGCACAGGACTTTTCTCTACCCTGTAACGGAAAAACAAAGGCAAGTTTTTTCGCTCACAATTCGGCTGAATTTTGGACCAAGATGGGTGCAGGGGACTACTACAAGATCCTCAAGGTGAACCGCAATGCCTCGGACGAAGAACTCAAGAGGGCATATAAGAGGTTGGCCATGAAGTGGCACCCAGATAAGAACCATCAGCACCACCCTGTTACGAAAGAAGAAGCTGAGGCCAAGTTCAAGCAGGTTTCGGAGGCTTATGATGTTCTCAGCGATCCCAAGAAGCGCCAGATCTATGATTTTTATGGCCACTATCCCTTGAACTCTATGAAGATGAAGGAGGAGAAGGGTGATGGGGGTGTTAGGGTCCCCAAAAATGAGAAAGTTGGGGTGGTTGAGAGAAAATTGGTATGCACCCTCGAGGAACTTTACAAAGGTTGCAGAAAGAAGTTGAAGATCTCAAGGACTGTACATCATGAATTCGGGTAATATCTGTGTTTTCACCTTGTATTTCTTATTTTAATTCTTGCATTAGTGGTGGAATTTATGTGTGGTTGTTGTTTTAATTGTTTTTTTACCAGTGAATATGCATGGTTGAATTGTTGATTGGTTTCATGCTGCCATAGTAATATTTTGTTTGGAGTGCATGTCTTATGAAAAGGAATTCATTTTAGTGCTTATGGGCTATATGTGCTATGATGTTGATTGAAATTGTAAAAACTCTGAAACTACAAAAAAAAAAAAAAAACTTTCTGATATTTATTGGGATTACACTGTACTTCGAATGGATGAATTTTTGTCCAGTATTTAGTTCATGAATAGAAAACTATCCAAGACCCAATTTCTGTATTATTTTGCAAATTATTGGACAATTTACGTTTTACTTGAAACTGTGATTTATTCGCTCTATTTGATTTATTAGCATATTTTTTCTTTTTATTTTGCTATTCCACTTCTGGTTTGGCTGTTTTCTCTTTTGGCTATTCACTGACCAGGCCAGATAACACACACACACCTTAGCAGGCACGCATGCATACTTGTGTAGCCACATGTGGAGAAAAAATATATCTTTTTTATTATTTTGGGATTTGTGTTAGTCCTCTCATGTTATTTTAGTCATATACAGAAACAAAGTGAAATTATTAATCAGGAAGTTGCATAAAATATGTTAGTTTTTGTAAAGATATTGGAGTTTAAGGTTTGCTTTGTGGTGAATTGGTTAAGTGAATAGAAAAGAGTGTTTCAAATATGGCCTATTTTCTATTACCTTTTACAATTTGAGACTGCTTGGAAATACGTGCTTTCGGGTTCACAAGTTTACTCTTTTCGGTGTTGGCAGTAAGTTGGAGACTGTGGAAGAGATTTTGAAAATAGATATCAAACCTGGTTGGAAGAAAGGCACAAAAATAACATTTCCTGGGAAAGGAAACCAAGAAGCAGAAGCTAGTGCTGCTGATGATCTAATCTTTGTGGTGGATGAGAAACCACATGCTTTATTCAAGAGGGATGGAAATGATTTGGTTGTGACACAAAAAATCTTACTTGTAGAGGCTCTTGTGGGAAAGACTCTCAACTTAACAACCTTGGATGGAAGAGAGCTCACAATTCAAGTGACTGATGTTGTGAAACCAAAATTTGTGTTGGTGGTCCCAAATGAAGGAATGCCCATCTCAAAGGAACTTGGAAAGAAAGGAAACTTGAGAATCAAGTTTGATGTTATGTTCCCGTCAAGGCTTACCACACAACAGAAGTATGAGCTGAAAAGGATTTTGAGCAACACTGATGACTAGTTCAGTCTTTCATGTCTTGTGGCTTTTTCCCAATTAACACACTTGAGGTGAGAGCTCAGTTTACGGTGTAAATACTTGAAATACAACTTTAGTCTTAGACATGAAAAGTGTGCATAATACAAATAAACCAAGCATGTTACTACCATGTCTGCAGTGAGGTGTAACTTTGGAATAAAGCGATTTCAGCTGCTGTAAGGGTCCTGGACTGTGTTCAATCAATATTACAATACAATGCATTATTGAATGGATGAGAATATTTACAGTCCTAATATGTTTATTCACCCTTTTCTTCTTTTCACCTTTTCCTTCTATTCATATTTAAATCTTGACTTAAATAACTTTTAGCCTTCGTAATTGTGTTTATCATTTTAGAATTTGATGTTACCGTTTCTGTTAACAATGCCATCATTTATTAAAGACATCAACTTCAGCGAAATAAGAGGTCTTTTCCATCAAAAGAATGCAAAGAGCACGAGAGACTCCACTACTACACTCTGCAATTGGAATCAAGTCAAATAATATCAATAAATCAAAACGAGTAGCTAAAAAGACAAAAGGGACAAAATCAAACCCAAATAAGAATAAACTATTTGAACCTATAATTTGAATATTTTTATAGAAGTCGGTAGCTATGATCTAAGGGAGAGATTTCCACCAACCAAACTCATTTAAGGAGTGAGCTTTGTTGCAGCAACATTCAAGTTCTTGGTTAGATGAAAACAATTAGACCACTTTTGTTGAAGTCTTTGATTTTGAGTGGCTTAGCAAATTCAACAATGGAAGATATCATGGAGGAACTGATAGTGTTTTCAGTGAGATGACCTTCCTAATGATTAGGGAGATAACATTCTGCACTGAGTTGTTGGAGTGTCTTGTATTGCTGCAATGCTAAGTGGCCCAAAGATCAAAGGTGATATTTTTTTACAAGCTTGAGGACAGAGAATAAATATTTTCCTAAATGGCTACCCGTAGAGGGTATGAAATAACCTCTCAACCAAATCCTGGTGTTCATTGCTATGAAAATGACTAGTCTGTAGATATTTGTTGATAAGAATCTACATTCATTTTACAGTGGCCGTGCATTTGGTCCCATGATATGTCTATCAATTTCTGCATTTACTTTATCAGAACTTTGAAAATAAATTCCTTTTCTTTTTCTGAGAGAGGTGTGGTGTTTTGCTAATAATGTTGATTGTAATGGATACTGATAAAGTGTCAAATATCACTAACCAATCCAATGGATGTGACCTTTTAAAACATATATATTATATAGAAATTGGATGCATCAGAGCCCTTTTGTGTCGTTTTTCATTCATGGCTTAAAATCAGCACCGACACATTACAAATTGCAAATAGGTCTAAATATTAAATTGTGATGTGAACATTAAACAATGACACTTGTTTTTACTTGAAATAATGGTACCAACTTATTCAGCATCCTATGAGTTGTTGGCTTTTCCTTTTTTTTATTTTCACAAAAAAAAAAAAAAACAGAAAATTGGACTAAACTAGAATCCACGAGGGAACGAAACATGACGAGAAACATCCCCAAAGAAAGTATTCAGGACACTCAATATTCTCTGGCCGTGACTATGAAAGATTGTGCATAGCAAGAAGATCCTGTAAAAATATATGTTGAAGTGAACTTGCTGATTTTAGTTTATTGCTTGATGACACATTCATTTTCTGTGTTGTTCAATCAACCTTTGTAGCTCCTCCTTTTTTACTCCCACCACTTTATCAGTCACTTTTCCTTTCTTAATTAGCATGAAAGTTGGCATTCCCTGTACTTGGAAAAGTTCTGCTACCTCCTGTTTTCACAATCCAAATCAGTTACATAAGAGTAAACTTTTGATCAAAATTGACCTTGGATAGATGATTTTAATTACTTAGTTTCACCATTTTTTATGAAACTTATCATATTAAAACGAGAGATGAAATTTACCAAGTATATAAATATGGAAACTCAGACAAATTTTTACCAAAAACTAACACATGTGATCCATAATAGAGTTTTGTAATGTATGATTTTTGAAATTAGAACCTAATGAGTTAAAGTGAAAAGGACTGAGTGATCATACCATTAACTCATCCACATCAATCTTGACAAACTCAACATCTCTGAATGTGGCAGCAAACTCTTGGATAACCGGGTCCATGAGTTTGCAAGGTCTGCACCATGAAGCAGTGAAATCAACCACCATCTGTATCAATGAAAAATTATCTCAGTAAAACCTTAGTAGTTTTGGGGTGAAAAGTAAAGCAAAACATTTCACCACTTCAATATGCTACACTAATTAACCAAAAGACAGTTTCCGAACAAACCAGTTTGTTAGTTTTTTTGAAGGCATCAAAGTGCTCATTCCATTTAGTAGAGGAGTGGAAGGTGAGGACTTGAGATGGGAGTGAAGTTGTTCTACCACCATACACCATGGCCATGTCAGATAAGTCTGATCCCACGTAGGTTGTTGAAAAAACCCTGTATGAATCAAAGTTAATAAGTTGAAAAAAAAAGAAGAGGTTCTTTGTTTCTGATGATGGAAAATTAAAGTGGAGGGAGAGGTTTATATATAGAATAACTAAGTAGTGGGAAACTAAGATATGATTTCTTTGAAACGTATCAGATTCTGGTGTTTGTGGCAAGCTGTAAATTGGACCCTCAAAGCTAGCAAGTTCAGGGACACAATGGAGAGCATAAGTACCTGCAAAAAATGGATGGTCCCAACATCATTCTCGTCCCATGATGTTAACATGAAAGTACAGTAACCTCTTTCAAATTCTCATTTTTTGGTTGTTAAGGTTTCTTTTTCTAGACACCACAAGGTTATCCTTGTATGCAAGAAGCTTCCCAAAGTACACATATTCATGATTGGCTAAACCAGGAATTTAACAAGTGAACGTTTCTGCTGAAAGATCAAGCCAATGTTTTGGAATTCAAAGATGGTGAATAAGAAGAAATCTGTACTTCAATCTCTGATATATTGTAATTGAGTTTGGTGTTTTAGTATTATTGTTAAAAAAACACTCAAATTATCACAGCATTTTTAATTTTACAAAGTTTCACCTTTATTTTTCTGATTGAATATTCCGTTATTAACTAAGGATTAAAACCGAAATTTGATTGAAATACTGGTGTAAAAAAAAAACTCAACACCTAAAAAGAATACCAAAACAATATAAGTGACAAAGATAAAAAAATATATAAAAGACCAGAAGGGAAAAATAAAAAGTATGATCCAAAGTAAAATATAAAATTTTGTATTGATGATGTGTAACTGACATGAAGTATCAGAAGCAGAGTTTGACTTTGAGTTGTTACACGGTTGGATTCAGCTAAAATTAATGCTGTAAAAGAGTTGTGATGATAATGGAAAACATAAACATAAGTACAAAAACAAACTTTTCTATCTCTGCAACTTCGCCAAACAAAGGAATCATACAACCACCAATTTGCTGTCATTTATGGAATAAAAATGCCTCTGCCAATTCCTATATACGTAGATGCTGCCAATTACCGAACCAATTGCACTACATCTTTTTTTGTCTTCGCATCACCTTTTTCCTTCAAATTCTTACGTTTTCTACTATTTCAATGTTTCAATCTTCATAACACGTGTTCTAGCACAAGTTTCTCATATTATTATAACTAGGAAATGGTATCCTATGAAAAATAAAGTAACTTTTCTTTATTTTAGAGTTTTTTTTAATCGGAAAATAAAATAACTTTTACATATATTATATGAAAACATTCATTGTAAACTACTTTATTCTACCGATAGAACTTCTTCTTATAAAATAACTCATATTATCTCCTTTCTTGCAAGACACAATAAAGATTAATGATTTTTAAACCATACAAGAACATGACAAAGTTACTCGACCCAACTTTCAGAACCTAATTTATAAGCTTTAAACATTGACATCGCCCACCCCGAAAGTATCTTTTATATTGACCACAAATAAAAATATATACAATTAAAAACTAACGCCAAAGCATATGTCTTACACGAATGGTTCAAAGCTATAATTAGAAAGTGTAATACAAACCAACAAAAAGAAAAAAAGAAATTCTTCCTTAAAGTCGATTTTGAGAATAAGTTTAAAAAATTCAACAATAGGTCATCGACAAGGGTTTCCTCTAAAATATATATTATTTAATGTAGCAAAATAGATGATAGGCAACAATCCTGGTTTAACCAAGAGGTACTCGGTCTAATGAGATAGAAGCATTCGATATTTATGTTTTTTTCATGACTTAATTTCTATTTTATCATTTTATTTCCTTTGAAAATTTTCTTATTATGACCTTTATTCATCGTCCCCAACTCTTCAATGTTATCTATCCTTACAGATCATAAATTGTCTTAAAACTTATGTACAATTATTCGATTTTTTCCCCTCATAGTCAATTCAATTGCCATTATTACGGAATTAGGCACATTTTAAAAAAATTACAAAAATGGACAAAACGTGTGTGGATAGAACGTTTTTGTATGAAGAAATCGTCAGGCCCCCAAACGATTTCTGGTCAAAATTAGTCAGCAGGCGAAATCGTGTGGGGGGTGCACTATTTTTAAAGAAAGTATTGTAAGGGGTGCACGTTTTTACATGAAATCGTGTATGGGGTAACGTTTTTTGTTTTTCATGCAGTAATCAATTACTGTATGATGTAATCGATTACTGCATGTGTTGTAGTGTTCTGGGTATAATGTAATCGATTACGCACGAACTGTAATCGATTACATGCGTAATTTTTTGAAAAAAAATGTTAACAAAAATTTTACTGGATAGGAAAGCAATGACATATGATATAGTCGAATATGAAACAAAAAATAGTGATAATAATGAAAAAAAAACATTACAATCAATTAAAGTACTAACATAACAAATAATAATGTCAATGTGAAAGTGCATTAAACAAATACAAAGTTTTTGAATGAAATAAAGATCAAAATGCATCTAAGAAGGAGGAAATTGGCGCCGCACATAAGCCATGTCTTCCTCAAGTTGACCAACCCGAGCATCTATACTATCAAATCTTGAACCAACAAAAGCCCAGAGATAGCAGATTTCGTGGATAATATCATTAAGCATAGCAGCAGATGCATCGTGGGTAGGCTGAGGCGGTGGAGATGGTGTGCGATCATCATGAATAGGTGCATCCTGCACATCACGTTTATGAATCCATTCACCGTTTTGGTTTTTTACAAAACCAAAGGAATGAATAACTTCAGCACCAATTGGACCTGTTCTCCAATTAACCTCCTCAAATGGTTCATCTTCTAGAGGAACATTAAACTTAATAAAAATGTCAATAATGTGGTTTGCATATGGTAAAGGGGCATGGTCTCTTAATGCCTTTTTCATGCGATATCTAACCAGATGACCCCAGTTAAGCTGCCTTCCAGTCATCATTGCCCACATTAAGATAATGTCTTCTTTAGTAGCTTGGGCAAGGTTAGTTGATCGGGGCACCAGACATCGACATAGGATAGTGCAGGATACGTGTTTCCACTTTTATTTGGCCTGCCAGTATTCTTCCTTCAATATTTACATTGTCACGACAAATCATTAATTTTGCATTGTGACTAGAATAATCATCTCTCCATTCCTTCACCATGTTTTCCTTAAAACAGACACCTTGAGTCCCCAACTGGGTTATACGATAAAACATATTTATATTCATTCTAATCTTGACATGCTTAACTTCACTTAGAATAACCCCTTCATCAGTAATTTGTAAGTTAGAATAAAAGACTCTAACTAACTCCAGATAATAACATTGACGATTAGTCAAAAAAGGTAATAATCCCAAGTTGTGCAGTATATCATAACACTCAAAGTTTTGCTCAGCAATAAAATCATCAGGATATCTAGGTTCAATAATATCTTTGCCGAAAAATTTTGAAGTATACCTTTCATATTGTGCTACGGAAGAGAAGAGTCTTTGTGGCTGTGAGGGTGCAATCATTTCATCAAGTTCGTTGACGGCGACACCACGACGGCGATGAGCACAAGTTTGAGTCTTGTGTTTTTTTGAAGATTCAACCATTTTTGGGTGTTTCTGAAGATTTTAATCGGTGGGTTTTGTGGAGAACTGAAAATCAAAAAGATTGTAACGAACGAGAGTTGATTTGGTTAAGAAATGAAGGCACAATGGTGAAAACAAGGTGGAGGCAATGGGGACGCGATAAGGGTTTGTGGTGTGTTGCGGCGGAGAGAGAAAATGTTGTTTTTATAGTGGAAGACGAGCTGTAATCGATTACACTAAGGGTTAGTGTAATCGATTACAACATGAAATTTTTTTTCCCAAAACCTCCAGTTAATAGATTACAGGGCTTCTGTAATCGATTACCAAGTTAGAAATTCTTATCCAGGAGCTCTTGTTAGTTCGTTAATCGATTACAGACTTTGTGTAATCAATTACATTTTATAATTTTGTTACAGGACAACTCGTTAATCGATTACGGGTATTATTTAATCGATTAAGGTAAGCTATAATCGATTAACTTAATCTGTAATCGATTACCTTCGCATCAGATGTCAAAAATTGATGATGGTAATCGATTACACTATGAAGGTAATCGATTATAGTACGTATTTTTGCACCAAATTAATTGTGGTCATGGATAACATGGTCCATATAATTGATTACAGCATAACATATTTTTGTCATATCATTTGTACTGCATTAATAAAAAATTTTAAAATATTGTACTAATTAAAGAAAAATAAAATGATTAACAACTTGCACATAACTTAAAATGGAAAGCAAAGAAAATAAACTAAATGAATTACGACAACCATCTATATCTTATTCTCCCCGGTGATCCACAAACCATCCAGAATTGATATCTTCGTATTCTTCGGCAGGTGTTGGTGGTCTGATGTCTCTAGTTCAGATGAAAAACTCGATATAGGAAGAGATACGCGGTTTTTTGATAGATTGGTCTAAACTTTGTACGTGGTTCCAACAACTGATCATCTGTGACACGTTAAAGTCACATTTGATTTCCGCGGTGTCATGAACTAGTCGCCTGTTGCGTAATAGTCAATTTGTTTGACAACTCTGCGATCACCACACTCGACTAATTGAGTTATGGTTTGTAATAATTCATTGTAGGTGCAATCATGTCTGATGGAGAAGGTTTTCGTGGCATCCGAACCAAACTCAAGACCAAAACCAGATGGACTCTCTGTGATACCAGCACCCCTTAAAGGTCCACAATAATAAATAATAGTTGGTAAAGTTGGGACAGAGTTTGAGGATGATGTTAATATGGTGTTTGTAGTTAAAAGAGAAATGATTTCTTCAGGTGATCTTGTGAAGGTGACATACAATTCAATCATTGTGTTCAAAGGGAAAGAAGACTTACATTGCAACATTTGAAAAACATGTTCATCTGTTTTTAATTCAAATGAGTCATAGACAATATTTCCTTCAGAAGTCATGGTGGGTCGTCTGAAGTATAGGTTGTTTATGGATGTGTTTGATTGGCATGGAATGGTTGCACAAACTCTTTGTTTCAGCATGTTGTATATGCAGTTGTATGGAATGCGAAATATCTGAAGACTCTGACATATGAACTTCACACCATCCTCACAGAGTTTCATTTCACCGTTTGTGTATAAGGCAGCTATGTAAGAATTGGTGAAATCCTGAGACTCTGTGATGCCAAACATTTCAGGGGGAAAATGTTCCATGTTAGGGTTTTCAATTAAGAAAGAAAAGGTAGAAGGAGATGGTAAGCAATGGATGTGTTGGACACTTGAAAATTTGCATTTCATGTAGTGTAGGGAGGTTGTATTTATAAGCATAGTAGTGGCACCATTATTGAGTGAAAAAACAAAGAAAAAATTATAGAGCTTCAATTGATTATGTACATATGCGATTGTCATATTGAAATAGTACAAATACATAGTACAATATTCTCCCATAATGTGATAATTTTATTTGACAATAACATTGTTCAACGATGGCTGCCTGTGCCGCATGGTGGCCTCCGTGTGGGTCGTCGTGGTCGTCTCTCAGGTTGTGGGGGAGGAAGGGATGACTCACTTTCATCGTCAGTATCTTCCACTTCCATAGATTGAGAACCTTCTTCTGAAACATGAAATGAAATTTCTAGTTTATAGTATTGTTGTGAAGATGACGGGCCTCAGTATGCAAATGGTGGAGTCAGTGATGATGTCCTAAACATTTGTGATGGAACACCCCTATAGCTGGAAAATTGTGGGCCAGATGAACCACCATAATATTGGGATGGACTCGCTCCAAAGGTTGATGGCGGTGGGAAAAAACCATATGAAGTCAGGACCTGCTGAGATGACGATGGAGGTTTCATTCTTTGATCCCAATTCCCATAACCCGGAGTTAGATTTTTTGAGTGAAGGAGGCCAGAAAAGGGTCTATCAGGACGAAGCTGCTGATATGAAGGTCGATTCTGATATTGCTCAGGCATGTCATACTGGAAGAAAATTAATAATTAAGGATATGTGTGAAAATCAATAATAATAAAAAGTTAAATTTAAAAATATGCATGAAATAAATGATTCTCACTTCATCATCGGATGATTGCGCAATAGGCGAGATATAACAGATGGTATGATTTATGTACCATTGCATGAAGGGAAAGTTATCATGCAGATGACCACTTTTGCTGAAAGGTCCGCCCTGAACAACGAAATTATGACGATTATTCCATAGCATTATAAACCGATGGTGATATTGCCTCCAATTAATTTCTCCCCTTCCTCGGAGATCAATTCCGCGAACCTCATCCAAGTTCATCAGGTCGGCTGGGATGCTTTGTCGCCAACCAAACTGTCTGACTACCCGATCAACTTGGTGAAATTTAATAGTCGCAAAACAGATAAGAGAAACCAATGCTCGAATTATGGGAGAAACATTTATGATTATCATACGACTAACATGGGCTTGTCGATATGGTGTCCATAAAAACTGCAAAAATTAAGGTTAATATTAAACATAAAAAAACAAAGGGAATTTCAACAAACAAAGTAGTAGAGCATTGGTGATAATGAACCTGCTTTGGTTGAATATGATCAAATTTTTTTCGGAATTCCACCACAGTAGTTTGGTCATGGAAGACGGAACGTGTTTGCCGACACCACCTCACACTTAAGGGGAGCGCAAGACCAGCCACAATCTCGTCATCCGTGACTAGTTGTATTTCTGGAGAGATACATGTGAATCTCTCCCACGCCCAACACTGCAGCAATAACATGCATCCATCAATGTTGTCTTGTTGGAATTTTGTATTGTGATCCAGTGCACAATACAGACATGCCAACACTGTGCATCCCCAACTAAAATTTGAAACATGATCCAATTCTCTTAACAATGGCAAAAACATAAAATGCACAAGACTGGATGATGTATCTGGCATCAACATGCTGCCAATCAGTATGAGGATGTGTGCTCGTGCATACTGTCCAATTGTTGTTAGGTTTGCGTCATCCGGTAATTCTCGGAATTTTCTATTTAGCCATGATAGCTTTATCTAGTTCCCTGTGATCATATTTTCGAGTGGAATATCCCCCAATAAATCTTGACACAATTGCAGCAGGTTTCCAGAACTTCCACTAGTGACGGGTTCACCATCAATTGGCACCCTAGTTGTAGTGAAACATCCTTCAGGGTAATAGTTGTTTCTCCTAGTGGCATGTGGAAGGTGTGAGTTTCAGTCCTCCACCTTTCACATAATGTTGTTACCATGAGGTGGTTAATATCCATATTACTCACTTTCAAAACGTGACCAAAACCAGCTTCATCAATTAACATTTTGACCCTAGGGTCAATAAGATATGTATGTTTTAAAATCCAGATAGAATGGCATCGTGGCCGGAGCACTCTCTCGTTTCCTTCCCAAATCTGATTCGTGATGTAGTCGTTTTGATGACGCAATACTGACAAGTTTGCTAGCAGGTTGTTGTTCTGGGCCATAATAAACTACGTAAAAGAATATGAAAAGATTACCAGAATATCATTTAAACTTGATGAACAAGAAAACGTACACAAAAAAAAATCATAAAAATGACCGAACTTGTGAGATTAACGGATGAGAAATTATTTTTGATACGCTGCAAATCCAACTACAATGGCAAAGCTATGAAGTTTTTTGTGATGTGAAATAAGTCTTGCACCTAACACGCCTATTTAAACTACATCACTATAGTATTCATTCACATGCCTTCCCTTTCCATTTTTCTCTTTCTCTCACGTACCAAATGAGTTGTCTCACCAATGACAGCCTATTGTCCTACACCACCACATGGCTTCTTCTATTCACCACACACACTTTTCTCTTCAATAATAATGACCTTCTGAAAGATTCTCACATCATTTTTCAAAGTTGCAAGTGAATGAGAGAAAGAAAAAGCATGCATTATTGTGAATAGTATTGTGCAGAAGAGAAAGCATGCTTTATTTTCAATAGCATTGTGCAGAAGCGTGAATTATTGTGAACAGCATTGTGCAGAAGCATGAAGTTCAAATAGTAATATGGCAGATTGCAGGTGCAGCAGACGTCAAGAGATCACGTTGAAGCGGGAAAATAAAGGAGGTGTAAGAAGAAAACGTCATGGGGGTAGAAAGTGTATTTTTATATAGAAAACGTTTGGGGGGTACACGTTTTCTATATGAAAACGTGATGGGGGTGTACGTTTTCTTTATAAAAACGTGGAGTGGGTGCATCTTTTCTATAAGAAAACGTGTAGGGGGTGCATGTTTTCTTTAAATCCTTTTTTTTTTTGCTTTTCGCACTCCCAACTCACTTCTTTCGATTCTGGAAATTGAAATGCTTATATATACAATCACACTACCATTTGTTCTTCTATCAATACTTCTCTGTATACCAAGCTTCACATCTCAAATCTCCTAAAATATATTTGCATACCAACGTGTTCATAATGAGTTCGTGGAATTATGGAAGATCTTCTTCGTCTAATCCAATCGAAGACGAACCTGTCATTCCAGACATTGTCGAAGAGTTTACTTCCGATGTTTTTTATGAAGACAATGCAGATGATCAAGAAATTGTTCCGGTTCCTACTATGGATTACAATCCATATGGGGAAGTCGAACTACAAGAGCATATGCAATTTGATTCAAAAGAGGCAACAATGTCTGCCATCAAACATCATCACATCACCAATGGATACAACTTCAATTTGGTAGAATCAAAACCCCATCTTTACGTTGCACGATGCATCCATTACAACAATGGATGTCAATGGCGTTTGAGGACTAGTTACAGTAAAATCAGACATCATTGGGAAATCAAGTCCATTGATGGTACACATACATGTTTCTCTACATTAATTTCACAAAATCACTGCAATTTGGATTCCACCTAAATTGCTTCCATTTTTTTTCATTTGGTCCGGACAAATCCAAGCATTCGCATCAAAAGCTTGGTCGCAGACATAAAAAGTCGTTACGAATACACGGTCACATATAGAAGAGCATGGATTGCGAAGGAAAAAGCAATTACCATGGAGTATGGTGATTGGGACCAATCTTATAATGAAGTTCCCAGATGGTTACAAGCTTCCCAACAAACGAATCCTAGGACAATTTTTCAACTTTCCGGTCCTCCAGTTAATGTTGATGCTGAGGATGGGACATCCACATACATTATGGAACGTTGCTTCTGGGCATTTGGACCATGCATTGAAGGTTTTAAGTATTGTAAACCTGTTGTTCAAGTCGATGGAACCTTTTTAACAGGTAGATATCATGCCACCTTGCTAACTGCAATTGCTCAGGATGGAAATAGAAACATATTTCCTTTGGCATTTGCAATAGTAGAAGGTGAGACAAAAGAGACATTGATTTGGTTTTTTCAACTACTACGAGAGCATGTAACTCCTCAACCAAATCTATGCCTAATTACTGATAAAGGCAAGGGCATTTTATCAGCCCTACGATCGGAAGAAGTTGACTGGGAATCAGACAATCTTCACCCTATCTACTGCATATGTCATCTGGGTTCCAACTTCAACAACCGCTTCAAAAATGACGATCTCAAGAAACAATTCATTAACTTGGGTACGACATTTTCCTAACTTTACATTCCACATGCACAAAATATTTCCTTCAAACAAAATATTTTTTCATTTCATTTTATATTTCTTTTTCACAGCTTACGAAATCAAACAACCTACCGTGCAAGCAAAACTTTCAGCTATGAGGTCCCAATTCCCACAAGCAGTAGCTTGGATTGATAAAATCCCCTTACATAAGTGGTCTTAGGCTTATGATGGGGGTGGAGTGCGTGAACTTTGTGCTTAAGGGGGCTCAATCATTACCTATCTGTGCACTATTGAAAATTACATTTCAAAATATAAATGCTTGGTTTGTTGAATGCGGCTTAAAGGTAGACTCTATGTTAAGAGCTGGTCATCAATATCCAGAAGACGTCACTGCCTTGCTCCAACAAAATCACCAGAAATCCGCCTATTGTCATGTTCACGCTACGATCGAGATAATTCTGAATTCGAGGTGCTAGAGATATCGAGCCTCCATCAATATCGGCCAAAACCAATCTCATTCACTGTCAGATTAAATGATTGGTGATGTGATTGTGGTCACTTCCAAGCTAGTCGGTTACCCTGTCATCACGTCATAGCTGTTTATTCTTTTGGTCATATGCCACTTTCAAATTTTATCGATCCAGTTTACAGCCTTGATTACATAAATAAGGCTTATCAAGTCCAATTCCACCCCCTACGAAATGAGGACTATTGGTCAACATATACAGGTCCTAATTTCATTCTGGACCCCCAAACTAGGATCCATAACGAAATGGATCAACCCATTACGGATAAGCCAAAAGAATGCTCTTATTGACGCACTAAGGGTCATCATAGAGGACAATGTCCATTTCGCCAATAATTTGTACAATTTTAATTTCAATTAATTTACTTTTTCAATGTTTTTTTCTTCTTTCTTCAATGTTAAAATTAAGACAATTTTTATGACATTAACATTTCTTATGCCTTCATCCACTATAATTTCAAATACTTTATTCTTTGGACCAAAAAACTCTATAAAATCATTACAAATTATTATGCTTGCCTCTGTATCCAATTCTAATTTAATCAATTTTTTTTTAAAAAAAATTGGGACTGTAATCGATTACAATACCTTTGTAATCGATTACATTTAACCCGGACATAATGCATTACGCATGTAATCGATTACAGTTCGTCTGTAATCGATTACATTAGACCCAGAAAATTGCAACGCATGTAGTAATCGATTACCATATCAATTACATCATATGGTAATCGATTACTGCATGAAAAACGTTACCCCCTTGCACTATTTCATGTAAAAACATCCTGTCCCACAACAATTTTCTTTAAAAACAGTACACCCCCATACGATTTTGTCCTCTGACTAAATTTGACCAAAAAATGTTTGGGGGCAAGGCGATTTCTTCATATGAAAACGTTCTACTCCTACATGTTTTGCCCATTTTTGTAATTTTTTAAAAATGTGCCTAGTTCCGTAATAATGCCAACTGAAATGCCTATAAGGGAGAAAAAAAACCAAAATTATTCATATTAATCTTCGTCAATGCGATTGACTTATATTCTATTAATCTGATATATCTGATATTGAATCTATCACCACACAAACCTTAAGCCTTAACTTTAAGAAACGTGAACTTGAGAGTTTGAGCCATATCTTATTAATCCAACATACTAACATTAGATCTCTCTCCACAAATCCAAAACATAGAGCAATTTGAAAACCTAACAAGTGTACCAAGTGTAGCAAGACATCCTAATGTTATTGATAAAAGAATAACAAAATAGCATGTGGTTGAGCCATGCTTCCATCTATTTAGAAAATGGGTAGAATTATTGGTTGAGAGTCATATTTCGCTTCCTTGGATTATATTTTTATGTAATCTATTATGTAATTCTTCATGCAAAATAAGATGTATTTTATCTTTACTATTTTCCTGAAGGTGAATCAAATCAAATGCATATTTTACTCTACAAATAATCCTCCATTCGTATGGATATTTTTTAAAACAAAAAGCCACATGAACTCGTAATAAAAATGAGATATTTTCCCTCTCATCCACGATTAAGAAGTGAAGAACACTTGTTGCATCACAACAATTTTAATTAAAGACCCTCCTCAAAAAATGCATTCATTTATGTATTTCCAAACCCACCTTCACACAACATGTAAAATAAATCTCCATTTCTCATTTTTCTATAATTGAAATCTCGTAAGTGCTTCCTGCCAAAAAGTGTGCTTAAGATAGATATATGAAATTATATGAACCTTTTTCCAAGCATGACATTTGATATGCACCTAAGTTGCCAAATTACATGTGAAGAGAATATTGGAAATAGATTCCATCTCACGGAAGCAAAATGGACACTTGTAATAATTCGGATCGCTCAAGCGGTGTAAAATATCATTTGAAGAATTTTAACAATTTCAAAAAATTAAAATGCATGTTATGAATAACTTGTAATTAAATATTTTTTATTTTTTAATTTTTTTTAGGTAGACTAATTAAAATATCTTATATTTTTATTTTTTTTTATTTTAGATTAAATAAATTTAGATTTAATTACTCTTTTGGTCTCTGATTTTGTCCAGAAAAGTCAAATTAGTCCCTCAAATTTGGTCTCAATTTTAAAAAAATTAATGCAATTTGGTCGTTTCGTTAAATTTATTGAAGCGAATCAATGATTTTTTTTTTATCAAAATTGACACTATGATTATGTTAATCGCATCAATAAAGCCAATTATCCTTATTAACAACTTCAATTTTGATGAAAAATCATTGATCAATTTCAAGAAATTTAATGAAAAGGACCAAATTGTATCAATTTTTAAAAAATATGACCAAATATAAACTTAAAAAAACTAGAGGATTAATTTGATATTTTTGGACAAAAACATAGACAAAAAAGTAATTAAACCTTAAATTTATCTTCTAAGATCAAATTTTCATTTTAAAAATATTTATTTTAAAATTAAAATTTTGAAATATTATTGGTTAAATATAAATGTTAAGATCATATATAACAGTTTAATTTTTTTTTCCGATATGAATATGTGTATAATGTGTATAGAGAGCACGATTGTCAATTTAGTCCAATCCATAGGGATTGTCCATCTTGTTGTGATAGAAACGAATATGAATAAATAAGTTTTAACTAGTGTAATAAAGATACCAATTATCATTATAAAAAACTCTATTTGTTTTATTTATTTCAAAAAAATTAGAAACAAAGATGTTTAGAATATAAAGATTTGAACTGCCAAAATAAAGAATGATTACAAATAAGGAAGAAACGAATAGATTTAAATAGGAAGCAATATAAAATAAACTAATGCCTTGGTTCACATGCCTCGGAACCAAAAAAAAAAAATATAAAGTAAAAGACTGGTAAGGCCAAAAGTGTAATAAAACTGAAGTAGTCAATTTGGGTTGAAAATTGAGCTGAGTCAATTCGGATCAAAAATCGAGCTGAGTCAATCCAGACCAAAAATCGAGCTGAGATGGTCAGGAACGAAGATCGAACCAAGTTAATTGGGCTGAGTAATTAAGCTGAGCAAGACCGAACCAAAAGTTGAGTCAATTTATCCTGAAATTTAAATCAAGTCCATTGGATCAAAACTTAAGTCAAAATTAAATAAAATCAATTTAATAAAATTTGTCCAAACTAAAGATCAATCAAGTTAATTATAAAAAAAAAATTCAAATTAGTCCAAGCCAAATATTAAAACAAGTTAATTCAGCAAATGTTGGTTCAAATCAACTTATAAAGGATTTACTCGAGTCAATTTGATCGAATCGAGTTGCTGTGACCAAAAGTTAACCCAAATTGGTCAGATGAATTAATAAAATTTTGAAATGAGAGATTCAAATAGTTAAACCACGCGGTCTTAGTTGTAATTGCAGTTTTTCGGAAGCATCTACTGTAAACCACTGAAATATTGAAAGTCAAAGTTGAGTTACCGATAAGTATTACAAAATTGTTGAGATGTTATAGTGATATGATTGTTTAAGAAATCAACACACTTTTATGTTGTATTACTGTTATAATTGATATGAGAAATGGTGTGCAGATAACATTCTAAAAGAGTTAAGAGTATAATTTTGAAAAATTTATATATATTTTAGAAACATGAAATTTCATAATATTGTGTTAAAATATTATATATATATATATAATATAATTAAGTTTTAAAATTATAAATCTAAATATTTTAATTGAATCTTTTTTAACAAATTTTGTTTTAATTTTTATTTAAATATCTTATTATTTGATTTTGTCATTAATAGATGATATAATAATATTTTTCTTCAAATTTTTTTCTTTTAATTATGAAGTAGAAAACATAAAATAGCTACTTCTGGTTTTAGAAGAATCCATTTGCATAATACTAATATCCCGAAGATTAAAAATATATAAAGAAAATAGAGAGAAAAAGTATAAAAATATAAAATAGGATTCTTCAAGCATTAACAATCAAAGCATTGTACATATTATTAAGATAAACAAATTGAATGAAACTTTAACGAAGTGGAAGTGGAATAATTGGAAAATTAAGCTTGCACATAGGCATCTATGAGAATACTAAAATAGAACATTATCTTTGTGCCATAAAACTAATAATCAACTAGATGCCAATAAACAAAGGTCTTTAACACTTTTTGAGTTAAATCATATCTGCCAGCTGTTACACCAATTGACTTCACTGTCATTAGGCATATTAATTCTTTTGGATCAAAATAAAGCTCATTATTTCACACAACCAGAGTGTCAAAATAAAATAAAATAAAAATAAAATGAAAAGAAGATAAAGGAGACTGTTGACATTGTGTGTGGAGTATTAGCATCGACCAACTTTCGTAAAACATATTTTATTAATTTAGTTCCTTCATTTTCATTAAATTAAATTTTTTTTCTAAAATTGTTGTGAAGTTATATTTAATTTTTAAAAAAATTATAAAATATTTTTATCTTTATATTTTATAAAAATGTAAAATATTATATTTTTAACTATTATTATGTGTAAAATATTTTATATATTATTTGTTAGAAAAATATTTTATATAAAATAAACAATTAAAATTTAATTTAAAATGAAAATATAATTTGAAAATAAAAAACATATTTAACCGTTTTCATTCTATTCTAAAGTTAATCTCTTAATATATTAATTCAAACAATTATATTATATAAAATATTATAGAATTTGCTATATCAAAAATAGTATAATGATAAACAAACATCAATACAATAAAGCAATAAAGACTTTACATTCAGAAAATATATTTTTTTAAAAATAGTATTTTTTTTTATAGTGATGGATGTTTGGTGATGGGATAAGCTCATTTGTGTCGGCAACAACAACATGCAGTCCTTTCCTTTCCCATTTCATACCCTTTGTTTGGCACTTGGTGTCGGCAAAACATTCACCTCCATGAAATCTAAGAGTCAGTTACAATAGATAGTGTCATAAAACAAATAAAAATAAAAATAAATTGTTTCATACAAGTAACATGATAATAAATATTACAACAATACTTGGAAAACTTTAAAAAAGATAAATTAACTCTATAACCCTTTTAAAAGAACAATTTAACTATACTTTTAAAATATAAATGGTGACAAGTAGGAATTTAAGCTTTTAGTATTGTAATAAGTAATAAAGACACCTTTTAAGATTTTGATTGAAAATATAACCTAAACACTTGAAGTGAAAGAGGTTTTGATAATGATAAAATTAACTTAGCATTTTATTTTTTTTAAAAAAGTGGGTTATTCTTTGTAAGAAGAAATAAGGGTAATGAAAGTTTAAAGGAGAAGTATTTTGGCAATTTCTGTTTGTAGTGGTGTTTTAAAGTTGACTAGTCTGGGTGAAGAAGGTATAAAAGAATAGGTTATTAGAGAGGAGTTAGATATAAACAATACATAAAGATTTAAAAGTAAATATTACCCGTAGTAGAAAATATAAGTGTTCTTTTAAATTTTTAGTTTTAAGAAAAAGTATAAAAAAATAAATTGATGAAGAATAATATTGTGAAATTACTTTGTATCTCTCGTAATTATGAATACAATGGTCCATTGCTTGTTACCATATGCTTTATCATAAACCTCTTTTAACCAGCTCAAACGTCACCATCCTTGCATTCTCTGGTTTCTATAGCTATTGCAACACAATCAACACAAAAATCAAAGGCATTTTTGACTTTTGGCGTAAATTATGTAGCAAATGAGCGGGTGCAGAAAGGGAAAGCAAATTTAGCATTTTAATTGGTCCAAAAACATTAATGGGTCAAGACTAGACTAATCAAAAACAAATGGGTTGACCCGTTTTAATATTGGTCATTTCTTCCAGCACCCTATTGTTTCTTCTTGCACGCCTAACTTTGAAAATACCCCTTTAATCCTCGGTGACACTAAAAATACTAATTGTTTTTTCTCTCTTATCTTCCCCTTTCTTTTCCATGCCGCCGCACTATACGCACACATCTCCCTCTAATGTGCATATGCTGCATGAAGAACATTATCATCAGCAATGGTAGCATACGTTATTTGGGCAATGATGTCCTTGCTAGTCTCAGTTTTCACATGATAAAACACAACAATTCAAGCAAATATAACAATTTTTCATAAAGTAGGATACAAATCGAACCACAAAATGATAATCGGGTTTTACCTCTGCAGTAAATTAAATCACAATTACAAACTATGTTTGCGAAAGAACAAGACATATTTTGAATGCAATGTGTACTGGGATGCGTAACCCAGAATACACTTTTGAAATGGCTAATCTAGAATGTATTACCCGATCCAAGATTGTATTCCAACAATTATTCAATCCAAAACTCAATTATGATTTTCGAATTGCTCGAATATATTTTGAATTGTCCTATTCGTAATTTAATAATGATTTTCGAATTGAAAAATCCTAAATATATTCATGATGCACTACTTCATACCGGATTGGTCAATACAAAAGTTATAACTAAGTTTCAAATTGGTTAATTGGAAAATCTACACGTGCTTATCATATTAAGCAATCCGGAATGGACTCCCAAATTTGGTATTACATTTTGAATTGCACATTTCATAGTGTCTTGAAGGAAGAACATGACTTGGAATGATAAGTTGAGGGAGGACGGAAGGAAGGAGAACAATAAAGACATTCATTTTGTTTTCTAATTTTTTGTTTAATAACATTTCATAAGAGTAAAAGGTGCAGGAAGAGATGGCCTTTAATATTTATAATATTTACTTAATTAACTATTCCGTGTATAGAAAAAGAAAGAGATCCTAATTTTATTCCCCTTTTTCGCATTGTGGGCACATCTTCATCCAACCACCTCCTCTCCCTGGCGACATTTTGGAGGATAGTTAAAAGTAATTAATTTAATTGATTTACTAAATTTTCAAAACAATGTTACAAATGCACGAAAATTACCCTCTTTATTTTTATTGCTAAGAAATTCTTTATAAAATGCTCCTAAAATAATAACTATCACGTTGGAAACTCCAACGGCCTTAAAAAGTTAAGGAGAGAGCACTAAAGCAATTTAGCCAGCGATATGTAGTTGGTTGAAGGAAGATTAAACACTAACACATGAACAATATAACTCCGTTCTCCATCTTTGATCACTCGTACTATAGTCATCACTTTCAAAGATTTAAGTTAAAGTATGAGTTGTGAGCTACATCTGTTTTATGCGAACTGTTTTTTTCTGCCATGAAAATAACAGAAAAGGAGAGCCGTGTAGCATCGAATAGACAAGTGTAATAAAATAAACGAGATTCGAGAGGACCTTTCATTCTGTCTATTCACTCGTTCATAAAGAACGAATTGTACTGTAATAAGAGAAATTTTAAATCTGTCCGACCATCACACCATGCGTTACTGTACAGTGCATTGCAGACCCACTTCTTTTACTTTCTCCGACTCTTTACCTTTCTCTACCATGCAAAAGCACCGGAGACGCCGATCTTGTTACTTCTGGTAATAACTGGCATAAGTGTCTCTACCATGTAAAATTACGCCGGTCCACATTATTTGTTATATCAGGCAAATAGGAACTAGGATGTTACAAAAACTTCTCACTGCCGAAGCTGCTACTGCTCAACAGAACATTGATCCCAGTAACCAAGTATGCGTTACCACGGGGTGAATGGTAAAGTCCCCTATGGGTATACATCTTCAAGAAAGATGGCTTTACCAGCATAAATATATTGCATTTCCTCTTTCCATGTCTGCATAATCAACAAAAATTGAGTAAAAAAGACTGAATACAAAATCAAACTGAAAGTATATAGGGTTTGTTTCTCGATCTTTTTCACCTCGTATCGGAAAGAAATCCTCAAACTGGGAACATTTGTCTTATGAATATCATTTCCTTCAGGACCTCTCAACAAATATTTTTCCCCAAGCCAGTGTGACTGTAAAGGAGGATAAAACATTAAGAAATTAATATAAACAGAAAATACATTCATAAATAAGAACAGAATGATTCAACAAGAACTTAAAGAAGATATATCAAAAGAAGATCAAACCAAGCACCTACAACTAACTGTCCATAATAAGTTTTCAGAGCCTCGGTACAGGTGAGCAAAAACAGAATATTCCTACATTGTCTTCTAATTTACCTTTGCCTGGTGTGAAAATCCAGACTGGTAGACAGAGTTTCTAGCTATCTCACACAGATCACAGGCTGTGAGCTTCCATACCTGCAATGCACGTGTTTAAGTAAAATAATTCCGCAGTAAATATAAAACAGAATATTTAACCAACATATCTAGAGAGGCTAGGAGTTTGGCAGAAACTAGACCTTTGCTGCAACACTATATTCTTCTAGCAGTGCCTCTTTTGTCAAATGAATTTGCAAAGGATCATCGGAGGAGAGAGAGACATTTAAACCTCGCTGGAAAAACATTGGCAGTGGATTGCGATGATAGTCCAAGAAAAGGGAATTATTGCTAAGTGGTGACATAGCCAATCCAATCTAAAGTGATAACATAATGGTATTAATATATAGTCACAATTTATCATGACAAAGAGAAAGTAACAAAAGTATTGGTACTGAACAGGACCCAAACTCAGAATGGCAATGAAATATGTAGTGTTCGGTTTCAACTTTTATAGAATCACAAGGTTGGCAAAATGATATTCCTAAGGGCTAACCTGTGCAAGATAATACAAGTACTGCAAAACTGGAGTTTTACGTAGATTAATCCCATGAGAAATGTTATGGCATAGTAGGAAGGCGGCAGCCAAATGATCACTGTCACCTGCCTGCATCAGTAGATTGGGTAATAAATATCATATTGAACATAAAGAGTTAAACTATGCTTCTAGTGAATAGAAAACAACCTCTCCACAGTGAGGCCGCAACTTTATTGTGGTCATTCCCTTAGATTCACGCAACTGAAACAGATGGTGAGATATTAATATTGTTGATAACCAGGAATTATTTTATAAATCTATTCTTCCTGTTTCAAGTTGTCTATCAAGTTGCTTGAACTTGAAGACCTCAACTTCACCACACCCAACCAAAAAAAGAAACAAAAACCACTCAACCACAACTATAACAAACCACCAATTATAGAATGTCCGGTTTCTCTCCAGACGGGACTTGACCATGGAAAAGAAAAAATTGTCCATTAGAAAAGGCTCTCGAACAATTTGTTAGCCACCAGATAAGAAAAATATATGGCAGAATCCCTATAAATAGAAACAAGATACACAAAGGAACAATTCATGTTGAGGGAATTGTAGAGCCCTCAGAAAATGACTAAAACTAACTATTTCCTTACTGTTTCACTTTTTTATTTGCCTCTACAAATACCCTTGTCATCCCTATTTCTTCAAGTATAGATCTAACCAAAAAATCTCTGCCCCAATGGAAATTAAAAAGGGCAATGGTTAGTTGTTAAACTCTTAAGCTCGACAAAAGAAAGAAATAGTATAAACCTTGTTGAGCGTGTACAAGTTTGCATAGCTGTAATAAAGGTAATAAGAATATGCCGGATTGAATTCATTTGTCCACTCAGCTGGAGTAGGCATGTGCTTAGTTGGACGCCTTTCTGGTTTGCTTTCATCATCTACAAGATCAAATCCAACCACCTGTATGCAGAAGAAGCTACTTAGAAAAGAAAGAAACTCTAGAAAGAACAGAGTTGCTTCATTTTATCAATATCTTTCATCTATCAGTTTTAAACAAAAATCAAAACTGACTCATCATGAGAAACAAATTTAATGGTAAATACGTTCAGTCCTCAACTTATTCTATACTAGCAAAAACAATCTTACATTTATAAACTGCAATAAAAAAAAATCAAAATACAGTAGATACAGCCCTTTATTACTTTAAAGTGCATTGAGTTTTTTAAACATTGCTTGCAACAAAATCAGAAAATCAGTTTGATTTGACAGATATGGAGCTGATTCAATTAAAACTTCAATTGAATAATAAGAATTGGCAACATGAGAAAAGAGTAGAATTGCAAAGTAAACTGTTAGGAGAATTTACATACATTAAAAACAACAGATAAAATCCTACAACGGAGGGAATACATCTGAAAACAGAATAACCTTATCTCCCTTGATGAGATGGATCACATGTCATTGGGCTTAGTTTAAAACCAATTTCTCATGAATATTATTCATCTCGAAATTGCTTCTATTACTTTCTTCAAACGTCCTTCTCCCTCACCCCCTCAACCCCATTTCACCAATGCCTCCAGTGGCATTTGAATGTGCCCAAATCATCTTAACCAATTTTCTATCATCTTTTCCTCAATAGGTATGCCTCCCAGTTAATTATTCCATTTGTAATATCGATTCCAAATATTTAACCTTAATCTACACTGTAATATATTCTCCATTTTTTACCTCTAAGATATGTTCCCCTAGCTTCTTGTTAGATTTGCAATGCATATACCATGCCTTTACTTGTATTCAAGTTAAAACCATTTGATCCTGACTTCGTTCTCCAAAGCTCTAGTTTGGAGTTAACTCTTTCCCTATTCCTCAATCGAAAACAATATTATCTGCAAAAGCCATATATTCAGGGGTAATCTTCTATAATATATGTTCATGTTAAGGACTAAGCACATCAAGACTAGATTAAATAAGCAAGGACTCCAAGAGTATCCTTGTGGAAAATTCCTTGGTCTTGCCTCCAAGAGTTATCTCTGGAATGATTTCACATTATACTTATCTATCCATTCTCTAGTAGATATAAATAACACAAACCCTTTTCTTTTCAAAAGTCTTTACCAATTTTGAATACTTTTGCTTCCATGTAAATCAAAACCATATGCAAGACACTTTCTTTATTTTAGTACCTTTCTATCAGCTCCTATACAAGATAACATCGATTGCAGAACTTTCAGTATAAATCCAAATTGATTTCTTGCAATCCTGATCTCCTCTTAATCTGTGCCAGGCCATCCCTTTTTCCTATGATTCTATAGCATGACTCCATAGTTCTTCTATCCCTTTGCTGCAGACAGAAAGCTTATATCTCCAAAGCTGTTAATAGTAACCAAAGTGCTACTCCACTCATTTATCATTTTCTTAGATATCAAACCCCATTAAATGGCTTTGCAAGGAAATTGATAACGAACTTCAATGGGAACACCATCAACATCAACTTTACTCTTATTAATTTTAAAGACTTCTTTTACCACTCCCTTTCCAACTTGGATTTTATGATAATAAGCCAAAGCTTGGCTATCCCCGTTGGATTTCTAATCCTTCAATATTGCAGGTTGATCATTGATCATGCTTGGATAAAGACCTCATTTTTCATCTTTAATCCATCTTACTGGTTCAGATCTCTTGACTTTCTTTCCCTAATTTTGACAAGCTTATTTATAGTATGTTCCTATTATGTCCAAGATCACAGGAAAACTCCTCAAAAGTTTTGGGTTCTACCTCACTCGCAGCTTTTCCTATCTTATTTCTTGCCTTTCGATAGCATGCCTAATTTTCAATGTTATTGAACTGTATAAGGCTTTAAAACTCACCTTTCTGTTTCTTATATAACAAGATAGATGGTTTCATGTACCAGTGGCACAGTGTAACACCAGGAAATACATAGTTGTTAAATGCTACATTTGAAAAATTAGGTAACCATACAACTAAATACATGTACACACAAACAAGAGTAGGGTGTGCAAGCAAATAAGAAAAAAAATGACTAACCTGCATCAAAAACAAATGTAATTGAGGATGAGAATTTGGATCCACTGTGACTTCAAATAGAGGAATAAACACATTATCCAGAATATTCTGAAAGGAGGTAACAATTCCCATATTCTTGTACACATTGTATAACCGTGGTAACTGTGTGAATAAAAGTTCACAAAACAAGGTCAAAATCAACAAACAGAAAAATATCCCAAATCAAAAAGATGGCAACAGGGAAAGCAGTCAAAGCACGAAACAAAATTCTAAATAAACGCCAACAAATAAGGAACATTATATCAAATCAAATGGAATATACATAAAATTCATATTTATGGTGATTCTCATGATCCAATGTGAACTAAAGTCACTGACTTTCTGTACAATAAGTTGCCTTACACATTCCATTCTATATAATAAGAATCAGTACCATATAAAGTGGACTTTTTTGCTTGTACTTCTACTAGGACTTGAGCACAAAAGGAGAGTCCAATCCAAAAGACTAGTCTATCAGGTGAGAGAACCTTTATGTACCACATCAAGTAGCTCATCATAATAAATGTGAGACTCCTAAATTTGTCACCCCTTTCCAGAGCTGACGTCCATAATGACTCTCACTTTATTGATATTGACCAAGTATTCGGTTTGCACCTTAGTCCAGCTTATGAGTAGTACTTTTCGTAGCTTAACACTTGATGAAAGCATCCATTGCTCTGATTTAAGCATAAGAGGAGAGTCCAATTCAAAAGACTAGTCTATCAGGTGAGAGAACCTTTATGTACCACATGAAGTAGCTCATCATAGTTAATGTGAGACTCCTAAATTTGTCACCCCTTTCCAGAGCTGACATCCATAATAACTCTCACTTTATTGATATTGACCAAGTGGTAACTCTTTCCTTTTTGAGACAGCTTCAGTTATCTATAAGTATTCAGTTTGCACCTTAGTCCAGCTTATGAGTAGTCCTTTTCGTAGCTTAACACTTAATGAAAACATCCATTGCTAGGATTTAAGCATAAGAGGAGAGCTCAACCCAAAAAGAATAGTCCATTAGGTGGGAGAGCCTCACAACTTAAATACCACATTCAGGTAGCTGATCTACTCAATGTAGAACTCCTAACAAGTTCCAAAGATACAAATAATGTTAACAAACTCACTTTTTGCATTCTTTTTTTATTTTTCGAGGTTCAGGTTGCTTACGAGACCATGTTAATTAAACAAAATGTTAATCCCAATGAGCACTTCAAACACTTCTCAAGCCTTGAAAAAGGAAAAGATGTAGGCAATCTGGTGATAACGCTGTTGACAACAAGCAGCCTTTTCCTAGTGCAACCATCAACACTCTAAATAAATAAAAGTAACATAGAAGAAGTTGAGGTGGAAGATCCATCCAAAACGGTAGAAAAATTTATATGGAAAAGAAGAGAGAATGCAAAATCAAAAAATAGAAAATATTGTTCACAACAATAATATTGCTTTTGCTGATGCAATCAAACATCACATATTTCAGCAACTGTGTAAAAGGATTACTGCACACTTCTTGAGGAGATATTGACATACACAAGTTAATCTTATAAGGAAAAGCAAGTTGAGTATAGAGCACATGAGCAATATGGTGCACAGACTGTTAGAAACCTCATATTAAGTAGGAAGTGATTTTGACCAATGTTCCAAGGGCATTTGTTGTCAAGACTCTATCTAAACATTGTACCATTGCCGCTGTCATTGGGATAAATAATGAAATGGTCCTAGAACTCAAAGACAAGGAAGAGTCACTCAAGTAGTAATTCTTCAAGAATTAAATAAGAAAAGGGACGTTATTGTCATAATGGAAAACTCTTTTACCATAAACTCACGTGAAATTGGTGTAAACCAATCTGATTGAAACTGGGTAAGTGTTAGTAACCTAAAATTACGTAGGAAGTGATTTTCACCAATGTTCCTAGGGAATTTGTCAAAATTCTATCTAAACAATGCCATTTTCATTGTCATTGTGGTAAAAAAGATGAAAAGTCCCAAAACTCAAAGATAAGGAAGACTGAATGAAGTAGTAATTTCAAGAGGGGTTAAATATTTTTTAAGTCCTTGAACTTTGACACGAAATGAGAATTCGTCTTTGTCTGAAATTTTGATATATTTTGATTCTTAAATTTTAAAAATTAATGGATATAGTTTTTTAACCCACTTACGTTAATTTCTTACATGTCAAACATGTTTCCTATCGAACATTGAAGCGCGAACGTGTCAAATGTTGTAAGCAACATAAATGCTAACATAAAACGTATTTGACACATAAAAAGAATCTAACGGAATCGGGGTAAAAGGACTATATTAATTTATTTTTAAAGTTTGGAAATCAAAATGTATTAAAGTTTTGGACAGAGACAAATTCTAATTTTGTGTTAAAGTTTAGAGATTAAAAACATATTTAACTCTTTCAAGAATTAACGAGGAAAAGGGTAGGTTAGTGTCTTAATGGAAAAGAACTTCTACCAAAACACACATGAAGCTAATGTAAACCAATCTGATTGAAACTAGGTCAGAGACTAGATGCTGAATAGTACCTGGATTAGCCAGACAGCATTCTTACTATAAAGAGCATTGTTAACAAACCAACTTGCCAGCTGATCCCACTCACTCTGTTTTCTTCCATAGACAGAGATCCTATACTCAGCCATCTGTAAATTTTATTTTTATTTATACATAAAAAATGAATTAGGATAGGAGACAGACATCATAACAAAATATATTATAATGGGGATAAATAACCTGATATTTGCTTGCTTCAAGATCTATCAAAACCTCCTTTGTTACTTCAGCAAGAAACCTTCCTGTGAATTTTAGTGGCTTTAAGCCCGTATGAATTCAAGAAGCAAAAACTAACACTTCTAATATTCAATTAGAATTAATAAAAATACAAGAAAATAATAGGGAACATTTATATACAGCAACCAACCCTGGATAAGATTATCTTGCTTTAAAAATATCTCTCTTAGTCTGCTCTGTCCACAAGGATTATACTTAAGGTTGAATTTGTCAAATCTATGGAATGTGGTCTTATCTGCATGCACGTCCAACAAATCAACATTCAGATCATATCTGCGTCATAATTTCCATTAATTAGAAAAGGTGCCGACACACAAGCAAATAAATATTTCCAAAACTCAATTATCCAAATAGTAAGATGAAAAAAAAGTCAGAGAACAAAATAAAGCATACCCAGTCAAATCCAAACTCTCAAAAACCTCCTTAAGTGTCATATATTTTCCATCTCTAAAGATAACAACCTGTTAACATAAGTATTGATATGGAAAATTAGGAAAAACTAAGAATCTCGAAAGTAAAATAGAAAGAGACGACGGGGGAGACGAGCAACAAATTACAACCTCATAAAAAAGTTAAGTAGACCCAAAAGTTATTTTCACCTCATCAGATTCTTTTCTTAATTTTGACTTGATGAAGCGCACAAGATGCTTCTGATTCATGCAAGCAGAATGATGAATATGAGTATCAACTTTTCTGATATTGTAAAAATCCCGGTGTGGTGCACCCTTCTGAGCCAAAAACTCCCTATCTGCATTTAGTAACAGATGAAGGCGGAATTTCTGTATAATGATCAGATGAATGTTATAAACAAATGCCACTGGCAAGCACAAAGAGACCATGTAGACTAAAGTTTGTGAAGACATACTTCCTCAAGAAATCGTAGCCTGTGGTAGCATGCAGAGCGAACATTCCCAATAGACATAACTTTTAGAATGTAATGCATATCAGTAAAAAATCTTGTTGAGCTTGCAACAGGGAAGAGCTCTTCGGTATCTGAGCAGTTTCACAGAAATCTTAGTTCTTTGAACTTTTTTTATCCTTAACAAACTAAATAATCGACAAAATAAAGATAGCAGTGGAACCATTCCATTTTCATGTTGTTAACACTCCATGCTTACCAGTTTTACTTGCAAAAACACGAATGACTCCATCTTCCATCCTAAAGTGGTGCTGTTTGCAACATAAAGAGTCAATATAAAAATATCAGTTGAACACTTCGGAGCAATACAACAATATCAACAGAGCACTTCAGAACAAAATTGACCATAAATAACTCAAGAAGATTCCACATGTAACAGTATGTGCGACTAATAAAAAAGTAATAACAGAGAAGTAGCAAACTTACTTTTGTTGCTTCAACTGGTTCAAAATGATACGGGTCAAAGTTAGTTTCCACAGGTTCTGTCCTCAATGGAATATTTTCCTTGTAAATATATTTCTCACGCAAATCTAAGCATTCTTGAATCATTTTGCATACTTCATCCTCTTCTATATTTGTCTCTGAATATATTGTGTAAAGTAAGAAAAAGATTATGTATTAGATTCTAGCTTTTGCAATCTTGCTCCACATTATACAAGTCACACTATGAACAAAAAAATTACAATAACTATATTGTTTGATATACACGAAAAAGGAAAATAAAACAGGGGGCATTTAGAATCAACTTAAAGATAGCAAAACGGGGATAAAAATATGTAACATGTCATGCAGGGGTAATGCTTAAATTATTTCACATGAACCAATATATAGAAGGACTAAGTAGAACAGTAAAGATAATGATAGTGACATGAATGTACCATGCCCAGGGATTCTTGCAGGCAAGACATTATTGGCAAACACACGGTCATCCTCAGCTACATGTACAGAAGTTGAAGAAACCACATTCATATTTGCACCAGCTTTCGCTTCCTTTGAAACCTCTCCATACATCTGATTTTTTGCACAGTTTGCATCATCAACTCTGAATGGAACAGCAGACAAATTGCCCATGTTTGAATTTACTCCCTGCAACATCATGAATCACTAAAATATAAGGATAGAAATAACTGTAAAATGAATAATGACAATCCAAAAATAAGCAAAGATTAGAAAGCCAGAAGATTTATGATTATACACCAGACCACACTGATACTATATAATTTCCAAATTATCAATAAAAAAGTTTGTATACCATGAAACCTTGAACCATCAAAGCCCTAAGTTGACAAACAAAAAGCAACTCAAGACATTACGTTAAATAATATCCATTCATTTTGAAACCTGATAAAACGGTAACTAAAATTATTGAAAGGAGGATGCATCTTTCCCAACTCCCCCGAATAACAATCAACTACAGCCTACAGGCCATAGTTTTAGTCGACAAAGTTTAAAACAGTTGCCATCCTTGCAATAAATAAGAAATCAGTATTCTCACGTAAGTATCTGAGAAAGGAATGGTATTGTTATCAGCAAGCTGTGTTTCCTCCTCATCAGAATCCCCAGCACTTTCGAATGCGTTTCTCCCTGGTGACCTCGGAGTCATAATTCTACCAACAGAAGATATCCTCTTATACGAACGCGAAATCTGAGCACTCTCGCCTTCACAGACCAAACCAAAGAAACATCATTAAAACAAACGAAAAAGAAAAAAAAAAGCTTAATTTTCAAACACTATCAGTATATTATTGTACACGCAACGATTAAAAACCATAATTTTAAAGTAATTATTACAAAAATCAACAGTCATGCTATATATGACATTTTATGTTTGGATGACAATCTAAAAATGCATGCGAATTAAATTTTAAGAAAAACTCCCATTTTAATAAAAATAAGAAACATAACAGAACTGAACAAAAGCTGTACATAGCTAAAACGAGAATTAACATTCAAACCATTGGTGGAACCCGTCCGATTAGACGGAAGCCCTAGCGGAGCGAATTGAAGGTTTTCGAACGACGAGGCACGATTCTTAGTGTCCTCGGGGAACCAATCAGCTGCGGAAACCACGTTGGGCATCGAAGACGAAAACCTATAGCTCCGAAGCACGTTTGATGTGTCGTCCATAGACTTCGAAAAGGTTCGGAAATAGTTCCTCGGATCGGCGTCCTTATCCGTTCCTCCGTCATCGTCTCCGAGCCCGCTAAGATCATCGTCGTCATCCTCGCTGTCATCGTCGGAGGCGGCGAGCGGCTTGCGTCGGATTTCGACGAGGCGGTGGAGGACGTGGTCGACGGTGCGGCGGTGCATGTAGAAGGCGGAGATGGCCATGAAAGAGGCTCCGAGCAACGCCGCCATGGCGAGGTGAAGCGATGGAGGGAGCGACGTGGAAGATGAGGGATCCATTGGAGGAAGCGACTATGAATGCGTTTGGTTTAAATGATGATCTTGGAGGCTTTGGTCGGAGAGCAGTGAGACACGGTCGCACGCACTCTGTGAAGAGTGAGTGGAAAAGTGAAGAGGGAAATGAGAAAGGTGGCTTTAGCTCGACCTAACTAACTGAATACGTTGGCTTCTCTCACATGGGACCCAAAAGAACACGCAACACGTGGCAACTTTATATTTTCGCTGAAACTTTGGTGATGTTAACCCGTGAAATATACGGATAATGAAAATATTTTTGATGAATTAATGTTTTAGTTTTATTATTTATTTATTTCATTTTATTACTAATCTGAAAACTCAAACTTATCACTTTGACAAAATGTAACAATCTTCTTGAATTAGATATACTAAATCTAATATATCTATTTATAAAAAATACAATTGAGTAGACACAAAAAGCAAAACCATGTTGCATATGACACACTCTTCAGAACACATTTTAAAACTCAAAAAGATAATCATTTCCATTATAAAACACCTAATGCATAAAATTGCAACATGTAGCAGAACAAAGAACTTTGATACGTGTTCAATTTTTACACTTTCTTTCCATTTTTCTCCAAGACCATTTCTTTTCTTTTATTAAACCCTAATTAATCTTCTTTTTGTTTCTTTTTAGATTCAACCTTTCACCCTAACGCATCTTTTGCTTTCTCTTCACATTTACTTGATTCACCCTTTCTTTCTCTCCCTCTCACCATGGCTATTTCTCATTTTCATCTCTCAATTTTTCCATGGCGGATCTCTCAAGCAAAAGGTCAAAGGTTTGATTTTTATTATTTCCATGTTTTCAAAAGGTTATCATTTTATTATTTCTTCAAAAGGTTTAATTATTGTTATTGTTCATTTTTGGAATTTGCTTATTATTTTCTTCTAATCTAACAAATATTTAATTTCAGTATTTGTTTTGTTGGAATAGGAATCTGCAATTTGGTTTACGTTAATGGTTGTGGTTAATTGTGGTTTAGTTTTGATGTTTTGCTCCATTTATTTTTTTCGATGTGTGTAAAGTTTCCTTGTGTAAAGTCTACTAGAGTTACATTTATTTGCCCAGTTACAAGTTTTACAATCATATAACAAAACAATGAAAGAAAAACAAACAAGAATCAAAGTGTTGAACGCTACAAGACTTGATTTAGCCTCTTGAAATACCATATTACAAGATATACCTGAAAATCATATCCAAGTCACAATCCTTACATACAAATACAATTGTTACAAGAATAAAATCACTTAAATTAGATATTTAATTGGGCACATGAAAGCTCCATAAAGATATAATTGTCTCAATTTTAGCTCTCTAAGAAAAAAAGGTTTTCTGAAAATATACACTTGATTACATAGTTTTGCTGATATGAGATTTTTATGGGTGCAGTTTGATCTGACTTCTTCCCAACTTTTTGCGAATGATGGATTTTTTTTAGGAATGTTAGCTTTAGAAAACAACTTTCAGACAGACACAGAATGCATTGTTGGGTATAAGGGTTGTCACAATGAAAATGATCCTATTAGTATTAGGAAAGCACAATACAAGGTAGGGTGATTTTTATTGCTATCGAATTATCTTTACATTTTATTTTAATTTTTAATTTTATTCCAAACATTAAAATGATAATTTGTATGTTTAAATAATTTGGTTCCAATTTTTATTTAGTTTTTTCAATTTGGTTATAATATTTTTTTTAATTTGATACTAATATTTATTAATTTTGTTCAATTTGATTTTTTTATTACCATTTAACGAATAGTAAAAAGTGATTTGTCATTGTCATTTCGTGTTTCTTTAACTTTTTAATTTTTTTATTTAAAAAAATGTTCACGTGAATATCAGATCAGTTTTTTATATTCAATTTGATTCTAATATTTATTATTTTTATTGAATTCAATTTCAATTTTTTTTTGAAATTGAGCAATTTTATTCCCTCAAAATTATGATAATTAAGTTTTATATAAATATTATACTATTATTTTTATTAAAATTCATATTTTTATTAAATATTTTTTGTTTAGATTATAGTTAGTTTAAAATTAGAACAAAAACTTTAAAAATGAAAAATAACATCATTGATTTAAAATTTTAATTTTAAAAAGTTAAAAATCACGTAAAAATGTCGTATAACATTATTATATTAATAGATTATATTATTTCATTTGATTTTTAACTTTTTAAAATTTTAAATTAATTGTGTTATTTTCCACTTTTAAACGTGTGATTAATCAACACATTTAAATATTGTAATTAGTAACATTTTTTAACTTCCATTTTTTATCTATTTTTTGCTTGACAAAAATACCAATGATCATTTACAAACTGTTAAAAATGATCTTGATACATGTATTTTTGACAGATATCTTAATCGCAAAAAATAAAATTTGAGACGATCTTTACTTGTCATAAACTATACTTTGAACTGAAAAAAATATATATTTTTTTGTACTGAATTAAAATGACACTTTAATATATGAAAATTATTATTAATTAAAAACACAATTTAATAAATAAAAATAAAATGTCAGGAATTGTTATTGGTTTTAAGTGTTTCAATCGAATAATTCAATATTTTAATTGATTAAAATATTTATTGTAACATTTTTGTATAATATGGACTAATGAGTCCATGCCACAATGTCTCGAACCAACATTAGACATCGACCAATCATGTTGGTAGAGCATACCAACTCGACCAAACCTTTGTTGATATCAATATTGATGTAAATCCTTCTTATTTTAGAAGTTTTGTCATCATAAAAATTTCTCCGAGCAAGTGTAGGCCAGTCAGTTGTTAATGTGATCGAACAGTCGAGCATCCACTGTAACTAACTAATACAAAAACATAACACAAATCAACATAATAACCGTATTAAGGTATGGTTAGACCATAATTAGACTAACGGTAAGTAAAAACCCCTTACAAGTGATATAAATATAGAATACTACTCATATGTTTTTTCTTCTAACAAGAATGTTTGTTAGGGAGAAATTATATATATATATATATATATATGTGTGTGTG
>Ga0214545_1002090_pt1 | contig 38485 bp, 22 predicted proteins | sample CNSS4metaG_FD_160064 | JGI IMG/M metagenome (GOLD analysis project Ga0214545, IMG submission 160064) | Root nodule microbial communities from cowpea collected in UCLA plant growth center, Los Angeles, California, USA - CNSS4 | ecosystem: Host-associated > Plants > Roots > Nodule | place: USA...
TGTAATCCGTTTCACATGCATTTTGATTTTTCCATGCTAAAATTACACCCCACCCCATTAATTTTAAACCTTACTCTCATGTTCGTAGCTGGTTCTGGGATGCTACCTTTGTTAATTTAATAAGGATTTTCTTTTTCTCTGGGAAGAGGAATCCTTTTCACAATTTTTGAAATGGAAAGTGTATGCCGTTTCCGAATCGTATTCACAAATTTATGAAATGGAAACTGTATGCCGTTTCTGATATATAGACTTCACCTTCCTCCGACACGGAGTACACAATCCGTTTCCCTAAAAATAAATAAAAATGAAACGGAATGTGTCTTCCGTCTCCCAAATCTCTCTCTCCCATGCACAAACCCTAAACCATCAATCATGCACACACCCCACTATGTGTTCCTTTACCAATTCAAATTCAATCATTAATACTCTTCTCTCCACCTCTCCAATCACTTTAAAACACGCTCCACCTCTCCAACCAATTTAAAACACGCTAAAACGAGTTTAAGAAAAACCAAAAAAAACACCAAACGGAATACATATTCCGTTTCAATAAAAAAAAAAACAGAAACGGATTTGGAATTCCGTTTCAGCTTTGTGGGAAACGGATTCCAAATTCCGTTTCCTTTAAAAAAAAAATACAGAAACGGATTTGGAATTTCGTTTCAGGTCTGTGGGAAACGGATTCCAAATTCCGTTTCCTTAAAAAAAAAAGGGTTTGAATTCCGTTTTAGCTTTACCGATGATTTCAGTGGTAGAAGCAAACATTCTACTGGGGAACGTGATGATTTTCTTCGTCAACAGTCGGACTCAAGTTTTGAAGACAATGGTGGCAAGAAAATCCATGAGGCATATAATGTTGAACAGGGATTGTCAGATTCAATTCCAAGTAGGCCTTTGAGAGGTGGGAAGCCAATTAATCAGCCTCCTCCACGTTTCCGAGAATCTGGTAGAGGTTCCTTTCCTCCAAGATTTGATGACAGCCATGGTGCGCCTGGTGCTTTGGACAACTCAAATAAATCTTCCAAAATTGATCTTGCATTTCAGGGCATGAATGTGGCAGAAACAAATAAGGATTTGGGGCAATCAGGACACAATTTCCTTGAGAAATTCAAGCTTGCTTTTGATGATAAAGCAGTTAATCAGTCAGAGGCTGCTGCAAACAAGCAATCTGAAGAAGCAAAGTGGTCAGATTCCAATCCAAATGCTCAAGAGCCTGTGCCACAAGATGCTGATGAGATATTCAAGAAGATGAAGGAGACTGTGCTTTTGGGGTGCAGAGACGCGGTAAAAAAAGACATCCAGTTACTCTTCATTTTTACCATGGGTAAACATAGGAATAAAATTAGTTTTGGGGTACTGAAGATATTATTGGAGGTGTAGGGAGAAGCCCCCCAGACTCAAAATGTCAATCTTCTCTGCGGTTTACTAGGGTTTCATCTGTCCCGCTTTGTAACCATTAGACTTAACGACCTTTTACTACTTGTACCCTTATATTATTTTTTATTTATTTTTGGAATGGGCTTATTTATTTTAACCCTTTGTTTCAATTTTCATACTTTCATCTACATTAATATTTGACTCCCCATATTTTTTAAATAAACTAATATTTTTATTTATATCAAAATTGTAACTAAAAAAGTCTTTAAAATAATTAATTATCATGTTAACTTTAGAACTTGCTTCATAATTAAAATATGCTGAAAATAATTAATTTTCTGGTTGAATCTTGGTTTCACTTGATAATTTAAATTTTTATATATAAATTTTTAAATTTTTAAAATTAAGTATTGTAATTGTTTGATAATTAAAAATTACAAACCTAATTAAAAAAACTGTCTTATAATCAAAGGGAGTTAATATTTTCTTCACACGTAATCATAACAAGATTTTAGATTGAATCCAATTTTCACGTACTATTTTCATTTTAAATTTTTTAATGATTTTCTTTTGATAAATTATGGTGTCGAATCTTTTATATTTTATTATAGAATTTTATTTGTTGTCTCCTCCAATTTTGGCTGTGACAATACAAAAATTTAATTATATAAGCAACAGTGTGTAATGCGATAAGCAACCGTGTTAAGGTTTGATGAATTAGCCATTAAATTAAATTGATAGCGTGATAAAAACTTCACAAAATTATTTCAGTTATTAAAGGAAATACTTCAAAAATATAATACAGTACCAGATCGAAATTATGAGGTAAATAAAATATTTTGTCCAATAGACATTAAATACAAAACAATCATTGATGTTATAATGATTATATTTTATAAAGAAATAAAAAATAGTTTACAAAATTAAGAACTTGTATCTAATTTATCATGTTATAAGGTAAAAAATTGATGATATGAGAATACCGATGAGGAAATAAATTAACTCAAGTGTGATTTGTTCCAACCATATATATATATATATATATATATATATATATATATATATATATATATATTTAATTTTTTTATTTTCTTTATTTTATGATCTTTTAAATTATTTCAAGTTCCATTTGTTTTATATAATTTTCAAACCTTTTACTCTCTCGTCATTTATCTGTTTAAATGATGATTTTAGAATTTGATCTTAAACTTAAAACTCTTAAATAATATTCCAAATGCAAATAAAAGAGTATAAAAGTAAAGAAATATATATAGAAAAGACTAAATTTATTAAGGTTTAATAAAATACGCACAGGGGTATCATTTGCAACAACAGGAAGAATCAGCTCCTTTTCGCACACAGAAACCCTCCACAAACCCCTTTCTTAAACAATCATAATAGCAATCTGGAAAGCAATTCTTGATGCAGACAACTCCTTTTGCTACGCCGCCGCTTCCTGCTACTGTTCCTGTTCCTGCGTTCAGACCACCGTAACATTATCAATTTCACCATAAATTTCATAACAATCTATTCATTTATATCTGCTTTCATTTTAGAAAAACAAAAAAAGAAAAATAAAGAACCGAGAAAATGAAATTAATTTGTTTTTTCCAGTTACCTGCTGTGAGAACTAGAGCAACGAACAAAACACCGAAGAGAAAAGGATGACAACAGAAGCGAGAAGCCATTTCAACACAATTTTATTTCTCAGTTTGATTTTTTATTTTTATTTTTTGCTGGTGAGATGAAAGTTTCATATTCCACTCACTATATATATAAGCTCTTGAGGATTATCATGCACTACCCCTTATACCATATTGGACATAAATTCAAAAATATATTTTTTTTGTCAAAAAACACCATCAAAATATTTAATAAATGGCGGTAAAATTCATTGAAAGTTTAAAATTCAATTTTTAAATTCATTTTGTTTTTATTAAACAAGTTATATATTCTCAGTTTAAAGGGTTTTATTAATTTATTTTCATTACTAATTAATAATTTCATTATTTCATTATTTCATTATTCTACACATCTCAAAAGATATTTTTAATTTTGTAAACACCTTTTTCTATATAAAAAAGGGATTTTCTATTTTGGTGTTTGTTTTCTAATTGTACATTTCAAATAATTTTTTTAATTAAACTGATTATTTTATCAATATTATTTTTACGTAACTGTTTGTCTAAATTCAACTGTTTTTTATTTAATTTTTTTTAATTAAAACATATTTACAAAATAAATAAAAATTACTTATAATATAACATTAAAAAAATTATTTATATTTAATTTTATTATTTTTTATTATGTATGTTCCCTAGTATTAAATTAAAAATTACTTAAGAATACTAATGTGTAAAAATATTATTGGTTTTTATCAATCAAACAAATTTAAATTAATAAATTAAATGGTTTAGTTAAGTTTTTTTTTTAAATAAATTATATTTTGAAAATATTATGAAAAATATCTAAACACTTATTTAAATAAAGACATTTCAAAATAAAAGTATTATTTTTTTTATATTAATATCTGATAATTTAGAAAGGATTCCTAATTTCTAAACTTTTGTAAAATATGATCAAATTGTAACATCCCATTTAATTAATAATCCTAATTAAAAGAAATGTCACACAGAATAATACGATATGCAAGGTCCTGGAGTATAAATACTACTCCTTACAATTATCCCAGAAGAAACCAAGAAAGGATTAAGGCACACCCACGATGCTAGTTATAAAGTGAAGTAAGAGATTGACAGTAATTCAAACAGAACTCAAGACAAGATAATACAAGGGCCATAGTCCTGAAATAAAACTCAGACAAGCAGAAACCATCCCAGAGGCTAAGCAGTGGAATCACCATTTCCCTGTTGACCACAAATAGTTCTCGCATCTGCTCACATCAATAAATTGATGATCATCGCAAGAGAGAAAACTATACACACAGAACATACAACAAGTAAAAAGGGTAAGCTAGAGTAGAAAAATGGTTTATCATATAGTTACATACAATTTCATAGTTCAAGATGCATGTGTCAACCAATCATGTTATGACTTGCATACAATACACTAAGACTCAGACACGACTCATCCGGATACATATAATTAGTCAGAATTCAGCAGATGCTTGCACTTATGGTGATCTTTACTGCTCTACCGAGCTAATTGTTCCAGTGTCTCATCCCCCCACACAAGGTTAGCCCTTAATGGGTTCCAGGCCTCCTGCTACTCTCACCACTCGAGTCAGTATGCTCTATGTGAGACTAACAAACTCTTTAGAGTGTCAGGATGCAATCCTTACCTTGAATCCTTACTAAATTATATAAATGGTGCACCACCATGAACTCCCACTAACAGGGATCATAGAATTATGTCCCGACCAACTAAGGCACCACCATGAGATTTCACCTAGAGATTCATGGGATTTTGCCCTAACCAATGAGGCACCACCACGAAACTATCATGGAATTACGCCCTAACCACATACAAATCATGTTTCACCAACAAAGTAAATACTTATCATGCATACCAATCTCATGCTAACCTTTATAACCAACCTTCGTTCATATTCCATGCCCAAACCCTACCAACTCATCAATTTTAATCCATGAACCAACCAATATATGCAACATCACTCAAAACATACTTTAACCTACTAATCCAACCCAAACAAGTGGTATACATCCAAGAACAGAGGGAAAGCATAACAAAAAACTCTCTCGCCTAGCTTCTCACTCAGGCAGAAAGGTCTCGCTCAAGCGAGCTTCTTTCACCTAGGCGAGAGCTCGACAAATAGGAACAATGGCCTTTTGCACTTTCTCACTTAGGCGAGACCTCCTCGCCTAAGCGAGACATTCCCTCGCTCAAAACGAAGATTGGTCGCCTGAGCGACAACTCGCACAAAAGACCTAGGCGAGTGTAACATCCCGTCATGATATTACTGATTTATAAATAAATAAAAGAAATAAATTAAAACCACGTGTATTTAATAATACCTCATTTTCCCAAAACGCGGGAAAATTTAAAAACTTTATTAAACCATCGAATAAAGTCTATGAATACCAAAACCATAATGTTATAAAATTACCCATCAGGATTTACAACTATTTTCAAAGGCAATAAAGAAAACATAAGCATTTTCCCAAGTCTAACCCCTCTCCGCGGCTAAGCGTCACCTGAGCCACCTGCATCAACAGAATCTGCTCCCGTGTACCGCGTACACGATCATCGCCACACACACGCAGATAGGGTGAGCTTAACAATTAAATCACATATATAAAGTTACAGAAACATAAACATATAAACACAAGAGATCGTACATAACATAAACATCTCATATTGCCCTATTCTTTAATTCCTACCATCTGACCCCCAATCAGATTATTCGTGTTCTACAACGTCTAAGGATTACTTCAAGGTGACTTACTGCCATACCTATCGGCCACAACCGATAGAGCACGTGCGGGAAAACATGCTACGGATCATACACCGTAACGCCAGGTAGAGTTCCCGTATACGAACATAGTCTGTATCGTCCTAAGACTACCAAACTCGTCAGCCAACAACTGAGGAGGGCAATCTCTCTAGACCCATCCGTACTGGCCACAACAAGCACACTCACACCGGCAACACTCGCCAACCCAAGCCACAACTCAAGGGTTCCTCGTGTTCATCCGCCATCTCGAGCCACAACTCAAGAGATGCTATTCCGAGCCACAACTCAAGGAATACCACGTGCTTAACCCCTATCCCGAGCCACCACTCATGGGATACATTCCAAGCCACAACTCAACAATCTCACCCTTAAAGCATCACTAGACACACTGTAGATCACAAGTTCATAATCAAAACCCAAAGCTGCAGTAGTATAAATCGCCTGGCGGGGGACACGTGCCGCCAAGCGCTGCCAGCTTCCAGACCGCCTGGCGGGGGACACGTGCCGCCAGGCGCCAAGCGCCCCATGAATCACAAAGTCTGCAACTACTGCCTGGCGGGACCGTTCCCACCGCCAGGCGGATGCTGTTCCAGAGACCACGATTTTTCGTCGCCATCGCCTAGCGGCACCCCCTTGCCGCCAGGCACCTCCTGCACCAGAACCCCATTGTAGCCTCTCTACTGCCTGGCGGACCTAACTCTGTCGCCAGGCGCCGTATCAGTACTTATGCAGTACTGGTTTTGGTCAAATACTCTTCGCATCTTGCCCTCGCACCCATCTTCAATCCATTATACTCCTAGCTCAGTGCATGGTACTGTTTACTTAGATGAACATTTACCACTCTCCCTCTCTACTACAACTCTCCATAAAATAATTACACGCCAAGGAACTCACCAATGGTTGGGTGTCATTCTTATTTTCCCCAAATCCATATTGACACGCATGTTATTAAGGCTCTGACAGTACTAGAATATCCCGTGATCTAACGTACTTCCCAAACTTCTAATTACCATTCTCTCTCGACCAATTTATACACCCACAAGTTCGCTTATAAAGTAAGAAGGAAAAATATCGTTACCGTAGTGGAATCTCTATACTCTATCCCCTCACAGATAAACTAGAAATTGATTTACTAAGGGACCAAACGCCAATTATCCTAAAACTCACTCCTAGACCAGAACAACCACTAGTATCCACGTCACTGTACTGGCGCCTGGCGGCTAGTCCCGTGCCGCCAGGCGGTGCATCAGACTTCTGGTAAAATTTCCAGAATTCCCACACCTGCGCAGTCCCACTCTCCCCTGCTTTTCATTCCAGATTAATCTCCATCATTTCTCGCGCAACCTCCCTTATGTATTATGTTCCTCGCAGCCTACACCCACATCCATTAAAATTATTCAAAGCATTCCAATCACTGACCACTCTCATGACATCAAACCCCAATTGTTCAACCCTAAACACTTGGTCACTGTTCCATTGAATTTCCATGTCAATTACACTCGAAATCAAAACATTTCTACACTAGATCCACTCATAAGACCCACCCCTTGATTTCCCTCCGAACAATTCACGCCAAACGCTCAGGAAAAACTTAAAACGAGTATCCAACCCGCGCCGCCTGGCGGTCACAACCAATCCCGCCAGGCGATTCATCCAGAAACACCCAGAATAGCCCAGACTTTGAGTTGCCTGGCGGTACAGGGATTCACCGCCAGGCGCTGCACCTAGAAACACAGCAAAATGCACAGAAATGGATGAGCCGCCTGGCAGCTATGTATAGCCCGCCAGGCGGTTTCTGGAAAATTTCCAGAATTCAACAAAAACTCAGAATGAACACAGTGCATGCATAACTTAAATATTATTTTCACACAATTCACACCAAAACAACAATATAATCGCAGTAAACTCCCCTGACCTGGTTCTCCTTTTAAGCTTTAACCCTTGAAACTTTGGATAGTTCTCCTTCGCACACTAGCCCTCCTTGGTTCCTCTCTTTTCAGCCTCTCAATCTCTCCCAATCCTCACCAAATTCCAGAATTTTCGTGCTCTCTCTGTAAGTCAAATTTGCAGATTGCCAAACCCTTCTCTCTACCTCCCTATAGCCTTTTAAAGGTGCCCTAAAAACTAAGCCAATGTTTTAAAAAGAAAATTACTTATTGAATGGAGTTTATTATCATTTACCAAACCATTATGGCTCCTTTCCAGCCACCTCTCAGCTGCCATACCACTAGGGTTTCTTCCCAACCCTTTCATATTCAACCCAAATCCAAAACACCAAAAAAATAAAGCTGCCATACCACTAGGGTTTCTTCCCAACCCTTTCATATTCAACCCAAATCCAAAACACCAAAAAAATAAAGCTTAATGTGAGTTCTCCAAGACTTGAACTCACAACCCTACAATTCCCCGAATCAATATCAAGCCATCATGCCAATTTATATTTCATGCAAACAATCATAATTCAATTGTCATACTATTTCACCACATGATTATCACATATTAAAATAACAACGAACAACACAAAAGGCATACATAGGACTCGAACCCAAGTCCTCTCGCACAATCAAAGTGCTCTCAACCACATGAGCTAGCACTTTTCCACGTCATACCAACCATAATTAAATGTCATAATTATTTCTCCTCCCATATTTATTAATTAATTATTTATTTAATTAATTAAATTCTACGGGTCTTACAGCGAGCCTCTCTCAATCTTGCCTAAGCGAGACACGCTCGCTTGGGCGAGAAAATCAGTGCTCACCATTGTTCCCTCGTGCAACAACCAACATTCAAGAACCCCAACGACATTTAATAACATTACAAGCTATCACAACGACACCCAAGCATTTTAAACACAGAAACCAAGTTACAACAAGCATATATGACTTTAAAACGTGAAACCTTATCCCTTACCTGGAAAGGGGTTGGCAAGGGACTTCGACACCAGACTCAATGAACCCAGTAGCTTCAAGAGCGGACTCGAGAGGTGAAGGGAGTACGAAGTTGGACTAGCTTGAATGGGACGGAGGGACAAACCCTAATAGAGGTTCTATGGAGAGAAAAAGGGAGAGTTAGAGCACTGATTTTTTAAAGTGAGCTGCAAATGAGGGACCTTGGCTGCTTTAGGGGCCTTGGCACCCTATGGGTCAGCCTTTAGGCCCAACAGTGTGGCAGCCCTTAAACATTAGGACACTAAATAAAAGTGGGCCTTACACAAATTATTAAAAAGATGAAATATAGATGAAATAATTTAGAGAGAAGACATATACCAAATTGTAAAAAGTAGAGGGAGAAAGAAAGGAAACAGAAGGTGAGTGAGTGTTAGGTTCAAGGATAACGTGAATGTTAGCTTCTTTAATTTCATTTCTCTTCTGGACTAGTGAAGGGTGTAACTCTAAAGAAAACACTCACCAATAAAGAATTCTAAGGATCTTTGTATAAGATTTTTTTCTACTTAGGTGTTTTCATCCTTTATAAATCATTTTGACTTTCTTATTTGTATATTGTATTAATTTTGATCGAATCAACACACTCCCATCATTCTAAAATCAATATAAAGATGTTTTATGTAACATCCCAATAGGATATTACTTAAAAAATAAAATAAAATAATATAAAGTAAACAGGTAGGATGTAATACCTCATTTATTAAATAGTCATTTCCAAAAGATACGGGAAATTTAAAACTTTAAAACATTAATAAACCAAAACCATAAAAACTGTAATCCAATTACATGGAAATCAAATAAAAACAATTATATAACAAAAATCCCCTCGTGCGCTGAGCCCCCTCTTCGCCACTAAGTGTCTTCTGGCTCACTTGAAACATCATCTGCTCCAGGATGATAAATTACCCAATCATCGCTACACACAAACAGATAGGGTGAGCTATGCACATAAACATAATTAAATATGAAATTAAATCCCCAATCCATTCATAATTAATCATTTGTTTATTTTCCAAAAACACCCACATTGCCCCACTCATAACCAATATGAGTTCATGCACGTACTCTAACTCTGGGATTTCATGTGCTTCCACGACCCTCCTCGCTCGTGGTCCAACCTACAAGCCTATCCCGCTTGTAGTCCTGCTTCACGGACTCCCTCGCCCGTCATCCGAACTCCTTGCTCGGACCCAGACCGCATACCCGCCTTTCCTACTATGAACTCCCTCGCTCATAGCATTCTCAAGTTGAGTATGAAATGAACTCCCTCGCTCATTCATCCCAACAAGAGTACCTCCGGTGAACTAACTGTTCACGTTCCGCATGCAGTCCACCCATCACGAACTCCTCGTTCGCGACTCATTCCAAGCACATCCCAAAATCCTATAGACTTAGTCCTTCAAGCCCACTCACCACAAACACATTCATATAACTTCCTATAAGTTAGGAAATACCAAGCAACAGTCCAAACAGTGCATAAGAACCTGGCTCCTCGCCATTCTCGCTTAAGCCATGCCTGTTCACCCAAGCTGATTCACTTCGCCTGAGCGAGTGTGAAATAGTGGCCTCACCACAATATCTCGCTTAGGCGAGGTCATCTCTCGCCCAAACTCACAATTCTTTCTCGCCTGAGCTATAATGCAAGCAACACACCAATATTTATCACGATATCTCGCTTAGGCGAGACCTTCTCGCCTGAGCGAGACCCTGGTTCGCTCAAACTCACACAACTCCTTGCCTAGACGGGGTTTCGCACTCAGAACACACAGGTCACATCGCGACCTCGCTTAGGCGAGCCTCTCTCGCCGGAGCGAGACTGCGTTTCGCTCAACCCCAACCTTGGTCGCCTGAGCGAATTTCTCGAGCCTAAACCGTGGATGAACTCCTGCAACTCTCGCCTAGGCGAGAAGAAGTCGCTTGGACGAAACATGCAGAGTTTCGCCTCTGTTCATGCTTTAAAATCGCCAAAACCATACCCAAAAACCAAATCATTCAATACCAAACACTCCATTTGATCAGGCAACCACAAAAACAGGTTTTAAACAAGTTTAAATCACTAAAACGAAAGGTTTGACCATAATTAACCATTACAACTTAAAAAACCTCATACAATCCATAGAATTCACCACAAACTAGGTGCACAATATCAATTCCACCCATTTTCAATCATAGTGCCTATAATACGAATTTAGCATCATGCAGAATCAAATGGGAAATAACACAAACACAGAATCATGACGGAATTCATATGCACATAATGACAGTTCCCCTAACCTGGAGTTTTTAAAATTAAGAAGAAAAGGATGCTTCTTCTTAAGCCTTCTCCCAATTCACCTCTTGTGCACCCAAAACTTGCCACTCCCAATCCAAAGTTCGTTCTCCTTTTAAGCCAAAACAAACCAAATGCAGAAAACCCCTCTTTCTCCCAAATTTTGCATTTCATAGGTCTCCTAATGTTGGTTTAAAGAGGTAAAACGAAAATTGGGCTTTATTATGGGTTTAATGCCTATTCAATGGTAATTACAAGGTGATTTTTCATACCCTCTTCGCTGCCTTCTCTCTACCTTTTCACATTCACTCCAAACTAACTTTGACAAAAATAAAGGTTAATTTTTGTCTATCAAGGTTTGAACCCATGTCCTTCCACTCATAAGGCCAAAGCACCACCACTATGTCAATTCATATTTAGTGATAACTATTATAATTCTATAATCTTATTAACACAACATGATCATGCATAATATTAAAATTTAAATAATCAAACAACATATAAATGGCATACATAGGACTCAAACCCAAGTCCTCACACATAATCAAAGTACTCTCAACCACTTGAGCTAGTACTTTTCCACATCACACCAATCAACATTTAATGCCATAAAGGCTCTTCCTACCCGCATTTATTAATTAATTATTTATTTAATTAATTAATTTTCATGGGTCTTACATTTTACATTTCTTTCCATATAATGCTTCCTAAGAAGTCATCTGTAACATCCCGACAGGATATTACGGATTTAATAATAAATAAAGAAATAATAAGTACTTTCATTTAATAATACCTCATTTCCCAAAACGCGGGAAATTTAAAACTTTTATTAACGTACAATAAAAGCCAAATATAATTCCAAACCATAGTTTATAAAACTGAAATAATAAACAAATGTTTCATAAGAGTTTACATATTATCTCCAAAACATAATAATTAAAAAGACTCCCATGTTATCCCCGCTCCGTGGCTAAGTCTCACCAGCACCACCTGCATCAACATCAGTTGTTCATGTGTACCGCACACACGATCATCGCTAAACACAAGCAAATAGGGTGAGCTTAACAGATTAATCATATAAAAGAGCACACGCATATATATCACATAAATATATGTAGACAACCCATACATCCCATATGAATTCCAACCCATCTAATTCGTTCCACCTGGCCACAATCAGGTTATTCGTGTTCTACTTCTTCTAATGATTACCCCAAGGTGACTTGCTGCCATACCTATCGGCCACAACCGATAGAGCACGTGCGGGAAACCATTGCTACGGATCATACACCGTAATGCCAGGTGGAGTTCCCAAATACGAACATAGTTCGTAACGTCCCAAGACTACCAAACTCGTCAGCTATTCACTGAGGAGGGCAATCTATCTGGACCCATCCATATTGGCCACAACCAGCACACTCTCACCGGTAACACTCGCCAACCCGAGCTCAACTCAAGGGTTCCTCATGTTCATCCGCCATCCCGAGCTCAACTCGAGGGATGCCATTCCGAGCTCAACTCGAGGAATGCTACATGCTTAACACCTATCCCGAGCTCAACTCAAGGGATACGTTTCGAGCTTAACTCAAGGGACCCAACAATCTCACCTTTGAAGCATCACCAAAAGTCCTGTAGATCACACCTGCAACTCCAACAACTAGGACTTACAACAACCAAATCACCTAGCGGGGGACACGTACCGCTAGGCGCTACTAGCTTCCAGACCGCCTGGCGAGGGACACGTACCGCCAGGCGCCAAGCGCCTAACAACCATAAATTCTGCAACCATCGCCCGACGGGACAATCCACACCGCCAGGCGGACGTGCTCCAGGAGGTTACTATTTTCACTACTATCGCCTGGCGAGAACTTCCCCTCCGCCAGGCGCCACCAAGTCCAGAACCCCACTACTTCCTTGCTATCGCCTGACGGGTGTGACCTCACCGCTAGGGGCCACACCAATAATAAACTCTTACTGGTTTTTTGTGACTTTTGTTCAAGTTCCCCACTTTAGTCTTGCGTAATCATGTATACAGATAGCTGAACCCTCTTTAACCCATATATATACACCCTTATAAACTAACCATCCTCAATTACAACTTACAATGTAGAAAGCACTTCACTTCCCTTTTTAGATCACCAATCTAGTTTATCAAATTAGACTTGCTTAGGTGTAACTGTTGCAAGAATTAATGTCACTATAATCTACTACCACTTATGCTCTGTTATTTACCCAAATTAACTATCCTGGTATCCATCAATTTATATATACCTTAACAATTGCACCTAACCATAATTTACACTCTCCTTACAAATTGGCAATTCCAGCTATCCTTATAATCTTACTTGGTTCTAGCCACCCTCTAGAACAACTAATACCACAATGATTTGAACCTCTGATTTCTCACTCACTCTGAAATTTTCACTCTACTATAATAGCATTTTCTTCCCCATCCCAATACTTGAATTCAACCCTAACTCTTACCTATCATCATTCATTCTTCCATCACATTACTCATTTCAACTGCACCAGTAGCATGAACATGGTTCCCTTCGTCCAGTGCTGTCAGCAATACTCGCAACACGTGAAGATTCAACTTTCCAAGTTAGTGCCTGGCAAGCCCCGTGCCGCCAGGCGGTGCAAGCAATTCTGAGCAGATTCCCAGGATTTCCAGCAGCCACAAGATCCTTCCCTCATTCTCCAGTACTTCTCTCTACGTTCCTTAATTGCTTTCACTCTCGAACCAAATAACTGTGGCATAACATTCAAACTTTAACTATCTTTATCTACAATTCGAGTACAACCAACCACCCTTAATATCGATTCATCCAAAAACTCCCAAATTCTAACCCTAAAATCATGTTCGCACTGTTCCATTGCTTTTTGCTCTCAATATTTGTATTTAGACACAATTTAACATCCAATTGTCTCTTTGTCAATTTAAAGCTAACTTCCCCTCGATCAAAAACAACCCAAAATGCACAGATTCACAAAATCGAGCCAAAAAGACTCGCGTCGCCTAGCGAAAATTCATCACCGCCAGGCAGTTCGTCAAAGAAACCTAGAATGGGTTACAAGCTTGCGTTGCCTGGCGGTACAAGGCTTCACCGCCAAGTGCTGCCTCCATAAAGCACAACAAACACGTAAACTGGGTATGAGCAGCTTGGCGGGCTACATAGCAGAATCACAGAACAAATTAACATATAATTATCGTACAACTCATACCGAAGCATCAAATTAACATGGAAAACTCCCCTAACCTTGAAATTCCTTTGCTTAAGGTATGAAGCTTGAATCCTTTCCTTGATTTCCAATAATCCTTCTAAGTTCTTCCACTTCCCAGCCCCTCAACTGATCACTCGCACGCTCTCTACACTCTGATTTTCGTCTCTATTTTCTTAGTACACTCACAACTTGCCAAAACCTTTCTCCTTACCTCACATTGGTCTTTTAAAGGTGCCTTAAAGCTAGGTAATTACAAAAAAACGAATCCAATGTTTAATGGTAAGGTTTATTATCATTCATTGATCCTTTATGATCTGTTTCTCAGCCACCCTTGGCTGCCCATGTATCTAGGGTTTCCCTTAACCCTTCAAATTCAAGCCAAAAACCCAAAATGGCAAAAATAAAGTTTAACTTGAGTTCTCCAAGACTTGAACCCACAACCATGCAAATGCCAAATCAATGCCAAACCATCATGACAATTCATATTTCATGTAAACTAATACAACTCAAGCACTATCCCATAACAAACATAATCAATCATATTATTAAAACAATAATAATTAAATAACACATAAATGGCATACATAGGACTTGAATCCAAGTCCTCTCACATAATTAAGTACCCTCAACCATTTGTGCTAGTACTTTTTCACGTCATACTAATTAAAATTTAATGTCATAAAGGCTTCCACTACCCGCATTTATTAATTAATTAATTAATTAAATTCCACGGGTCTTACATCATCACTATGCTTACTTGGTAACTATTATAACTGATAAAGATATTATATATCTTCTGCTATTATTTATAATGATAGAGATATCATATATTTGATTCTCTTTTATTATTATCAAATATTCTGTTTTATTATGTTTTACTTTTCCCTTTATATGATGCGACATTGTACTCTATATATTGAACAAGGTTCTAATAAATCAGTAAGTAAGCTCTTATTGAGTTGTTTTCATAAAATACCTCTTGTTAATATTTTTCCTTCTCATGACTTATGCATATCTAATATGGTATTAGATTTAAATCGCCTTCCGCATTTTTTCCTTTCTTATTGATTTCCTACCATGGCGAAAAATTTCTTTTTGATTCTTCAACAAGAACGTGAATTTAAGGCTACTTTTTATTCTACTTCTCAAGAGTCTATTGCCAATCTTGCCTTTCACGAGGGACATGGGCAACATTTTCGCGGTGGTTTCTTTGGCAATCGTGGACGGGGACGCTTTGCTCGGTCTGGTGGTCACAATCCCAAGTATTGTGACCATTGCCACCGAACCAATCACACCTCTGGTAACTGTTGGATTAAGCATGGCATGCCTCAAGGCTATCACCAAAACATTAAATTTCATCCTCCTTCTTCCACGCTCTATACTAGTATGGTTGATAACGCCTCATCTCCTGCCGATCTTTGTGCTAGGAAGGATGACAAAGTTGAAGCTCAATTTGGTTTCTCTAGAGAGCAGTATAAAGCTCTTCTCACCTTGATCCAGCCGTTTCAAAATGATTCTTCTCCCACAACTATTATTCATCAATGTAGTACCAAACCCACAAGTTTTGTCTTTCCCTTTTCTTTTTGGATTTTCGATAGTGGTGCTACTGACCATATTTTTCCTTTTAAATCTTTATTTCAAAATCTCAAACCTATTTCTCCTATTTCTATATAGTTACCCAACAAAAACTCTGTCATTGCTAAATTCTTGGGTACAATTACCCAACCAAAACTCCTTCATAACACCCTTTTTGTTCCTGAATTTTCTGTTCAACTCATTTCTATTCCTAAATTGCTTAATTCTACTAATTATTTTATGGTTTTCTCCCAAAATACTTGTCTTATTGTGCAGCTTTATACCTTCCAGATGATTGGAACAACTAGGAAACATCTAGGCCTGTTTTATCTCTTAGATAGTTCTCAAGACATACGTAACTTGAGTATATCTGACACAAATATTTCCTTACCACATTCTGCTCTCATTAATAATGCTAATCCATGTAACTTGTGGCATATGAAACTTGGTCATCCATCTGATAACATTTTAAAGCTTCTCGCTTTTGATCATTCTGATATTTTTTTCTCCTTCTACTATTGCTTGTGATGCTTGTGCTTTTGCCAAACAAAAACGTCTGAAATATTCTTCAAGCACTAGTAAATCTCTTCAATTTTTTGAACTTATCCATGTTGATATTTGGCCCCCAATTTCTATCTCTACCATTGATGGATACAAGTATTTTTTTAACTATAGTTGATGACTATATGTTTACTTGGATTCTTTTTCTTAAAAATAAAATTGAAGTCACAAAATCAATTTTCTTGCAAGCTTAAGAAAATACGTTATGATAATGGCAAAAAGTTTCTTCTTAATGATTTCTATAATAGTAAGGGTATTTTTCATGAAACTTCTTGTGTCGCAACTCCTCAACAAAATGGGATTGTTGAGAGGAAGCATCAACATCTTCTCAATGTGTTTTGTTTTTCAAGCAAAAATACCAAACATTTTCTGGTCTTATTCTATTAAATTGGTTGTTCATCTCATTAATAGGTTACCCATTCCTTTTCTCAATAATCGATCTCCATATGAATTAGTTTATTCTATTAAACCTGATTTTTCTAATCTAAAAGTTTTTTGTTGTTTGGCTTATGCCAGTTCCACCATTACTAGAAGAACTAAATTAGATTTCCGAAGCTTAAAAATGTGTTTTTCTTGGTTATAAATCTGGAACAAAAGGATATGTTTTGTATGATCTTCACTCCAAGTCTATTTTTGTGACTAAGAATGTTATCTTTCATGAAAATATTTTTCTTAAATCATTCTCTTTGCCATCTGATAACTCTATTGCTTCCATTGATGATTCTTATTCTTGTGATATTAGCATGTATGATTTTCCACTTTACCTGTTTCACATGCCACTGATCTTACTACGGAACCTATTCCTATTCTTGTTTCTGATAATGTTGAAGCTACTGCTCCTAATCTTAGAACTTCTCATAGAGTGAAAAACAAGCCTTGATACTTAGATCAATATTATTGTGGTGTTGCTTCCACTTCATGCTCTACTTTTTTCCACACCTTATCCAATGCATTTATTTGTTTCTTATGATAATTGTTCTCCTGACCATACTGCCTTTTGTCATAATATTTTTGCCCAAGCTGAACCTTTCTCCTTCAAAGAAGTTGCTCAACATGATTTTTGAAAATAGGCTATAGAGGCTGAGTTATATGCTCTTGACAAAAACCAGACTTGGACTTTAGTTCCTCCTCCTTCTAGCATCAAGCCAATTGGTTGTCGTTGGGTTTACAAACTCAAACATAAACCAGATGGCACAGTTGACAAGTTTAAAGCTCAATTGGTGGTTAAGGGTTTTACTCAAACTGAGAGGCTTAATTATTTTGAAATCTTATCCCCTGTTGTCAAAATTACTATTGTACGCATCCTTTTAACATTGGCCACTACTAATGATTGGTTTATTCATCAGTTAGATGTTGACAATGCTTTCCTCCATGGAGATTTACATGAAGAGATCTATATGAAGCCTCCACCTGGTCTTTCTCTTCCTCAGCCAAATCTTGTTTGTAAGCTTAACAAGTCTTTATATAGTTTAAAACAAGCCAATCGTAATTGGAATCAAAAATTAACTTCAAAGCTACTTCTTCTTGGCTACACACAAAGCTCTGCTGACCACTCTCTATTTGTGAAGAAATATGCCTATGATATTACTGTTTTATTGGTTTATGTCGATGATATGGTTCTCACTGGTAATAACATTGCTGAAATTAATGTTGTAAAAGCTCATCTTCATTCTAGATTTCATTTTAGAGATCTTGGCCCTCTCAAATATTTTTTGGGCCTAGAAGTTACTCGTTCTCTTGATGGATTAATTTTGAATCAAAAAAAAAATATTGTTTAGACCTCCTTTCAGAGGCAAGGATGCTTGGATGTAAACCCTATTTGATCTTTCTATCAAACTTCATGTTGACGAGGGAGCTCTTCTACCAGATCCTTCTTCCTTTCGGCGTTTGATTGAATAATTACTTTACTTGACTAACACCAGGTCTGATATTAGTTTTGTTGTCCAACAACTTAGCCAATTTGTTTCTTCTCCACGTGAACCACATATGCAGCAGGCGTTACGGATCATTCGATACTTAAAACATGCTCCTAGTTATGGCATTTTGTATAAATCCAACACCTCTCTTAAAATTCAGACGTTTTCAGATTCTAATTGGGCAACATGTGCCACTACTCGACGCTCTGTTTTTGGATATTGTATTTTCTTAGGCACCTCTTTGGTTGCTTGGAAGTCTAAGAAACAAACCACTGTTTCGCGATCTTCTTCTGAGGCTGAGTCTCGCGCGTTGGCATCCCTGGCATGTGAACTACAATGGATTCAATACCTTCTTCAAAATTTGTATTTTTCCGTTTCCACTTCTTACACTGCCTTTTGTGACAACAATTCCGCTATTCACATTGCCAAGAATCCCACTTTTCATGAGAGAACCAAGCATATAGAAATTGATTGTCATATTATTCGACAAAAGCTTGTTGTTGGCCTTATTCACCTTCTCCATGTTCCTTCTACACGTCAACTTGCTTATATGTTTACCAAGTTATTACATCCTTCTACTTTCCAAGTTGCTACTTCCAAGTTGGGACTTTATAATCTTCATGCCCACCTTTAGAGGGGGTGATAAAGATATTATATATCTTCTGCTATTATTTATAATGATAGAGATATCATATATTTTATTCTCTTTTATTATTATCAAATATTCTGTTTTATTAGGTTTTACTTTTCCCTTTATATGATGGGACATTGTACTCTATATATTGAACAAAGTTCTAATAAATCAATAAGCAAGCTCTTATTGAGTTGTTTTCATCAAATACCTCTTGTTAATATTTTCCTTCTCATGGCGTATACATATCTAATAATAATAAAAAAATTCTATGAGAGATAAGATCTCATCTACTGCTCAAATGATCCAACACATAAATTTTGAGTAAATCCTCTAAAAATTGAATAATTTTCTCTAATTTTCTATCAACCTACAAATGATATGTTTCACTGACTCAAAATTTAGTCCCCAAGGCTTTTTGAAGAGCTTACAAAAAGAAGAAATGAAACAAAATCCTTATTTGATACTGTGTTGGAGGGTACACCATGTAATTTGACTCTTCATTTATGAGTATGTGCTAACTTTGTAGAAATCCTCAATTTTATACATAGAAAGGGTGCAATCTTGGTTAGTATAATCATTATTATCTATACTAAGTGTTTGACAAAATCCACAAAAATATTATTCTACTTTAACATTGGTATTTTTAACTGTGTTTGCATCCCTCCAAGTCGCTGATGTTCAACCTTTGATTTTTTTACAAGTTAAACACACAATGAGCTTTAGTTCATCATTGTTTGGCACACATATTTTTGTTTCTAAACATTAACATATCATCCACACCTATAAAAAAGTCTTTGCCTTTAATAAATCAAAAATATTTTAAAATTCAAATCCACAAGTTAGTTGTTTTACTCTGATTTTTTTTTCTAGAAACACATTAGTTATAATAAGTATATTACAACTAATGTGGTATGAAGATACACAAACTTCCAAAAACATTCACTCAAGCTCTAACTCTCTAATCTTAAGTGCTACCACTTGTATCTCTTTATGACTTTAAGTATCTATAACATTTCTTTTCCGAGGATGATATCTCAACTAAAAGTCATAATCTTTCAAAATTTCATCCATATTCTATGAAAGAAATTATGCATTTCTCGATAGTTGGTGTACTATTATCTAGATTGCATTATATCCTCTCACTAATTGTGAAAGATAGGTAACCATTCATTTGACACTTGGACTATTTTCTTAATCAAGGAATCTTAAAAAAGATTCACCTTCTTCGAATGGAACATAAAATTGAAATCATAGTTCTTTTTAACATCATCCATTTCATATGTTTTGTTTTCGTCACCTTTTGTTAAACAAGTACTTGATGTGTTGGCAATTTCTCAAATATGTAAGATAATATGAGATATTCACATTGTCAATTATTTCCATAAATATTGCTCATTTATCAATCAATTTTATAATTGTTGCATAAATTTTGATATCATAATCCTATAAAATTGACAATAATTTATTATGACAATTACTCTGTGATGGGAAGAGAGCTCTATAAATTTCACAAGTCCTTTGTGCTTTGGGTCATCAGATTTATTCTCTTCTACAATATACTATACTATAAGAGTTTACAAAGTGAAGGTTTGAAACTAAAAAGCACATTAAAGAGTTATCGTGGCAGTGGCAATGACGAGAAGTTAATCCTTATTCCTTTTTTCACATTAGTTTTACATTTGGTATGAGAGAAAAGTTAAATACCTTTGCCTTGTCTTAGAATCTGTCGTGGTTATCCATGTGGACTATTTAGTTGTGTTTTTCTTTGCGTTTATGTCATATCTAACATTGTCAATGTTGGAGGTGTTGTCATTAATGAGGTGACGCTAACCCTGACGCTAACCCACAGTTGGACGTTGTTTTATGGGTACAAAATGTCTCAGAGCATTGACATTACGACTCTTTGAGGGTTCACCAGAATTGCTCTAAGGATTATGAGATCTGTTTTGTATACCTTTGTAGTATGGAAAGTTTACGCTTGCTTATGGCAATGACACCATCTTGTGGCTAATGAGTGTGTTAATTATTTTGAAGTTGGAAATAAATCAAATTGCACCTTTTATTTTGTTAGAATAATAATGAGAAGTGTAACTTTGTTTTATAACGTGTAATATAAATATTTCAATGTGAGATATTTTATGGTGTGGTGGTTAAATAGTGCATCTTTTTGAATCACGGGATGGGTTCATTAATGATGGACATGTGATTGTTCTATTTTGGATATGTTTGGTAAAAAAACTCATTCATATATAATTGAAGAAAATATAATATTAATATATGATTTTGTACATGACATTTTTCATGAAACCAATAACAAAGTATAAAAGCATATGGTTGGACACAATTATTTTGTGAAGCTTTAAACTCGTTACTTTACTACACTATATAGTTAATATAAATTATGTTATAGAATTAATTCATATATGTAAAATATTATTATTTATTTTGGTACATTATAAATAATGTTGATACAAATATTTATTTTTAAATGTTTGAATGTTGGATATAATTTTAATAAATTAGAGAATAGTCAACATGATTGATATTTATAATCATATAATAAACATGAATTCATGATTGGTAATTATATGTGATGTAATGATTACTCACAAAAATTTTCTTACATCTCTATGGTTAATTAGGATGAAATATTGAATTATAATTCTTAAATTTCCCACAAGAATTTAGAGAAGAACATAGTCTAATAGTTTTATGATTTAGTCTGAAGTCTAATTGAGTTAGACTTTAGTCCATATGCAAAATTTATGTCACTATATTCATGTATTAAAAACATGCTTACATTGGTAAACATATTTATCATTAATGAGGATGAAATTAGATTATATTTCTTAAATTTCTCACAAGGATTAAGAGAAGGAACATAGTATAATAATTTTATTATTTAGTTATATGAGTCTAATTGGCTAAGACTTTATCCCACATAAATTTTATGTCATTCATTGATGAAAAACATGTTTACATGGGTAAACATCTCTGTACTTAATTAGATTGAAATATTGGATTATATTTCTTAAATTTCCCACATGAATTGAAAAAAAGGGACATAGTTTAATAGGTTTATCATTTAGTTATATGAATCTAATTGGGTAAGACTTAGCCCATAGACATGATGTTTATGTGTTTATTATAGTCTCAAATTATTATTATAAGCATGTATTTTAAAAATTTTAATTTCTCAATCTGTGAATATTTCTAATATCGATTGTGGTATTCCCAAACTAAAAAAATTAAAAAGGGATAATTATAAGTTTTGGAAGGAGAAAGTTCTTCTCCATTTGGGGGGTTTGATGGACATTGAGAATGCTATTAGAGAACTAGAAACATGGTTATTAATGGGACCAACACTCAAGATGTTGTTGATCTTTATGAAAACTGAGATAGTGAGATAGGTCAGATTGTCTCTTGTTACATTCATAAAGACCAATTTTTTTGTCAGAATTAGGGGTTCTGTTGATCAATATGACAATGTAAGATATTTAATAAAGACTATTGATGAACAATTCATCACATTTTTTAAATCTCTTGCCAACACTATTATCATGCAATTTTTTTTTATCCTTAAAGGTCATTGGAATTAAGGAAATGTTTGATCATATTTTGAACATAAGAGACATTATGGCTCAACCAAAAGCCTTGGAGGTTACCATGTTTGATTCCTTTCTAGTAAATTATATTTTTTGTATTTCATAAATATTCTCCTTTTAACTTTTCATTTAACACACATAAGGATAAATGGTTTATTAATACATTGTTGACCATGTGTGTTCAAGAAGAAGAAAGATTACTAATGGAGGAAGATGAAATGGCGAACTTAACTACTTCTCTTAAGAATAAAAAGAACCAGGTTAATTAGAACGAAAAATGTTTGCTAAGCCAATTATAAAGAAGGAGTCCAAGTGTTTTCTTTTGTAAAAGAAAGAACACATGAAGAAGGGTTACCCAAAGTTTAAGAATTGACTAAGAGAAGAAATGTAATTATTTTGCTTTTGTTTGTTATGAATCTAATATGACTAGTATTAATCATAACACATGGTACACATGGTGAATTGATTCTGGATCTACAATCCATGTTTATAATACCATACAAGGTATGCAAAACCTAAGGAGACGAATGGGAACATTACATTTATTTACAAAGCAAGATGAGTTCACATGTGGAAGCCATTAGAACATGAAATGTAGTTTTAATTAATGGTTTTATTTTTGTGCTTAGGAAAAGTCTTTTATGTTCCTACTTTTCGTAACAACTTAATTTCTATTTCATGAATTGCACATTTGGGTGTTTTTCTTTACTTTTATGGACTATGGTTCTGCTTTAATGAATAAATCGAAAGTTATTGGCTTTGGTAAACTATTTGATGGTCTTTACTCTATTAAATTACAAAATTATAATGCTTATAGTTCAATGCATGTTTTTATTGGGTTAAAGCGATGTGTTGTGATTAACAATTCCTTTATTGCACTGAAGATTGAGATATATATCCAATTAGAGAATCAAGCGATTAGTAAATGATTCAGTACTTAATACTTTAGATTTTTCTGATTTTGATACTTGTGTGGATTGCATAAAGGGTAAGCAAAATAACAAGTCCAAAAAGTTGTTACAAGGATTTCCGACGAATTAATTGGTATTTCATTGGATATGTTGAAAAGTGCAAGCATTAGAGTTTCTTATTGTCTATCTCACAGCACTAGAATTGTGGAATCAAGGAATGTAAAGTTTCTTGTAAATGACTTAATTAGTAAGAGTGGTTTAGTTAAAAATAATCATAATGAAGTTCAACCCTCTACATCAAATGATAAGATGATATTCATTCATACTCTTTTAGTTCGAAAGCGTATTAGACAACCAGTTATTCGAATTCCACAAGTTGTTGGTGATAGATCAAGTTGTTGAGGAACAAGTTGAACAAGAAGTTTCTCATCAAGGTAGTAAAGCAACATTAAGAAAATCTACAAGAATAAAAAGATCAACAATTTCTAGTGATTATTAAGTATTTACAAGAGTCAGATTATAACATTGGAGCCAAAAGTGATCATGAAACAAACTAAAGGATTACTCTCTAGTGATAGTGAGCACTTAGTTTGTAAGCTTAATAAATCCATCTATGGTTTGAAATAAGCTTCACACCACTAGAAAGCCGCAAAAAAGGTAATGAGATATCTTCAGAGAACAAAGGATTTCATGCTTTTATACATATGAACTGATATTTGGAGGTGATAGGCCACTCTTATTTAGACTTTGTTGGTTGTGTTGATACTAAGAAAATCACCATTTGGTTATATTTTTATGCTAACTAGTGGAGATATACTTGGAGTAGCAAAAATGAGACTTTGAATGCTACTTCCACTATGGAAGCTAAGTTTGTCTCTTTTTTCGAGGTTACCTCACATGGTGTATGGTTGAAGAGTTTTATATTTGGGTTAGAATTATAGATTCAATTGTTAGGCTATTGTGATAACTTTATTGCGCTATTTTTGGCTAAGAATAATATAATTGGAAGTTAAAGTAAGCACATTGACACTAAATATCTAGTCATAAGAGAACGTGTTAAATGGTCATTGAGCATATTAGCATTGAGTTGATAATTGTTGATCCTTTGACTAAAGGCATGTCATTAAAGAATTTTAAGGATCATTTAGCGCAAATGGGATTTGGTTCCATGTCGTGACAATGATTAATTTTACTTTGGTAAAACTCTTATTCAATTTTTTTTCTCATTTTCTTATACACATGTTTGTTTTTATTTTGAAAATTTTCATTTGACCCAGAATCAACTTATGCTTTATTCATTATAGTTAAGAGTCTTTGATGAGAAACTTAATATATTGGGATACATGAGCGATAATACTCAATTTTGTTAGGATCTGTTACCATAATCCTTATATTTAGTTTCTTGTATTGATTGATTATGAGATAAATGAACTAGTGAGAAAATGTTGACAATTTCTCAAATATGTGAGATAACATTAGATATTCACATTATCAATTAGTTCCATAAATATGATCTATTTGTCAAACAAATTTATAATTGTTGCGTAAATTTTCATACCTTAATCCTATCATGGCAACAATTTATTGTGGTGATTACTCTATAGATATAGACAGAGAACTCTATAAATTTCAAATGTTGAGAAATCAGAGTTTAAAGAATTAGAGTTTGAAATTAAAAAGCATATTAAAAGATTCTCATGACAATGACATTGACCGGAAGTTATTTTTTATTATTTTTTCGCATTAGCTTTATATGTTCCTACTATCGTAGAATATAAATAATATTAGAAACTAAATTAATCTTTTCATATTGTCATGATTTTCTTTCAGTAACTTGAAATTCTAATCATAATAAAAATAGGTAGGTGTGTTTTTAAACTTTAGGTTCATTCTATAAAACAATATCAATAAAAAAAATCATGTTAATAAGAATATATCTTCAAAAATACTTATTCTATACTTATAATGATTCAAAATTTCTTTAAATTAATATTATTTGTAAATTATTAAACAAAAATCCGTCCATTGTTCACCAACTTTGTTATATATTACTTATTTATGCCTGCGAATTAAAGCATGTGACTCTTTTGACACTCATTTTAATCACTTACACTAGTTCTATTTGTTTTTTATAATTTTCAACTTTCTAACTCTCTCACTCACGTATCATTTATATGTTTAAATGACAATTTCAATTTTTTTAATTTAAATTTCTTAAATAATATTTCATATTTTGATAAAAAAATCTAAAAATAAACAAATATACATTAAAAAACTGAACTGAAACACACATTTTATTGAAGTTTTATAAAATAGGGATATAGTATGAATTAATCATGTACATCAACGATGAATTAGAAGTTTTTGTTGTAAATATAAACCAACCCAAACCCCTTGTGTAAGTAAACCTGGTTGGAACCTGGAATTCAAAAGAGGAATATGAGTAAATTTTGTTCACTTTTTGTTGACGGTAGTATAATTGGGATATTTCTGCACACCAAGTGTTTGTCTTTTGGCTGTTCTTGCTTCTTCTTGGACTGGCGTTTCCGGTTCCGTAGTGCAGTTCTCGTTTTAAGGCAGGTTTTTTATGCGTTTTTAGTTATCTCTAGGCGTCACGCTAAGCCAAAATGCTCTACGCTTAGCGATTCGCTCGCCTACTTGGTGTTTGTGTCTTTGTTGAGTTGTTGATAACTGCTTTTCTCGTGCGTTTTGATGTGCCTTTTCTGTCCTTTCGTTGTTTTTGTCCCCTTTCTTTGGGAGGAAGTGCTTCTGATATCTGTCTTTGACTTTCTTGTGGCTATTTTGTTTCTCGTTACGCTTAACCCTCGTGCTTAGGCTTAGCGCTTTTAACGCACTTCAGGTGTTTGTCGGTTTGCGTCTTTGAGGTTCTTGCTATATTTTTGGTGGGTTTCTCTGTTGTGGTTGGTCTGATGATTTTATTTCTAAGGCATCTCAGGTGGCTATGGTAAAAAAAATGTTCCTTTTCGTAAGCCTGCAATATCCCTCTTAACCAAGTATTTGCCCTTTATATTTAGGGATATATGGTTTTTGTCGAAATCATTGACGAAATTTATTTTTGCTGGTTTGGAGAACTGCAAATATCACTTTCATGAGAAGCTAATTATGTCAAAAGGAGACGTTTGCACAAATTTGGATGCTATTTTGAACTCCTTTCTTGGAAGGTCATACCTTTTCGAAAGGGATTTTGAGTTTGCTTTTTCCTTCTTAGAGGACATGAGAAAAGTTTTGGTTTTGAAACTTGTCTACTAGATGTCTTTGCAATTTTTCTTCGACAAAAGATTTAGTACATGCTTCTTATCTTCTGCTTGGATTCAGACTTACAAAATAAATAAATAAAAAATAACATTAATTATGAGTTAAAGCTTGCGGCTATTTTGTTACAGTAATTCTAGTTCTAAAACCCTCACCTCTCTTCATTTCTCATTTCTTTCTCTGTACTTGTTCTCTTTCTCTCCTTTTACCCTTCTATCTAAGTCTCTGTTTCCAGTCTTCTTCTCTTTCAAAATTTAATTGCACCCAACTGTAATTAAGGAACATTTTTATTCAATTAGAATTTCAAACAAAGTAAATTTCTATTTATTCTATAGATTTTTTATCTTCTTACTTTTTTTTTTACAATTTTATCATCAATCTTAGTGATGTCAATTGAGAAAAGTAATCATTTTAACTTTTTTTTTACTATATATTGAATTTCTACTATGTTTGGATACCTTTCTCTATGTTTGGATACCTTTCTCTAGTTCTCTAAGTTTTGAGTAGCTTTTCTACTTTGGATTTGTAATATTTTCTTTGAACATAAGCATTTTCAGGTTAGTAAAACTATTTATTTTTTGATAGAACATTAGGTTAGATGATTTGAACGCGGAGGTGACATGGTCACCAAACCCAATAACTGTTAAAAATCTTTGCATTTTTGTGTAGTTGAATTAGATGATTGATGGATGACATAGTTGGTTTGCATGTTCTATATTTTGTATGAATGATGTGTTCACATTGTCTGGTTTGAGAAATGTAGTTTGTGTTGATGAAATTTGGATAGTTGATTTTTAGTTAATTTTGAGAATAGAGATTGATTGGATGCATGATTAGTTTTATTGGTCAAAATGTTAATTGAACTTGCTTTTAATGTTTGAGTTGAGATTTGTATAGTTGAACGAATGATACTTGAATTAATCATGGTTAGGATTGATTATTCTGAATCGTTTGAAAGTTGTGTGATTAAAATGTTTTTTAAAGATCTTTTAAAAATTGTTTGATTTTGTGGTGAGGTTGATCTTTCTGATATTTGTATGTAAGCAAAAATGGAACAAATATCCAAATCTTACTCAATGTCTCATTTTCACTCAAGTGAAAACAGAATTAAAAATAACGTTGTTCTTAGCCATACTTTTTGCTTAAGTGAAGGATTTTTTCACTTAAGAGAAAATAACACTACAACTCACCCTAGTTTCTACCTAATTTTCTTTTAAACGAACATATTTTTGCTCAAGCTAATTGTTTTCAGTGTGTGAGAAAGATGTCCCCACAAGACCCTAACTTCTCCTGCCTATTTATTTAAGATGTTCTCTTCTTACTTCTTCTTCCAAGATGTTCCCTCCCTCTTTACCTTTTCATCCAGGATGTTCTCTCCCTCCTTACCTTTTCATCCAGGATGTTCTGTCCTTCCTTACTTCTTTGTTTGACTTAAAGTGTGGTACATGAAAAGACTTTGATGCTGGAGTCAACAAGTCATACAAAATATTATATGAATGTGTTATCAAAGACATCTTACCTTACCTAGTGATTGACTTTCCTTATATACCTTTTTCTCATGGGCCCTTGTCTGAACGAGCCTAATTCAAATATGTTATCTCTATTTTAAGAATATGTAACACATGGAAATCACATTAACTTCTATATCATATAACGTTAGATTGATGCATTATTAGCCTTAAATGTAGTTCGTGATGATGTTGGTTAATTAGTATGATTAATCTCAACTGGTGTAACATGACTAGTATGACATGATCTAGGCTAATGCAACACGACCTCGACCATATGCTATACATTAGCCTTCACTCAAAGTTTCACCACAAGTTGCATCAACAGTCATATTTTGATGACATGTCAAGATAATGTCTGCACAATATCACCCTAATAATATGCTTGTGGAAAAAAAGTTCCTTTCTTTACCTGACATGTCAACCCAAACATGGCCTAGCACACCAATTTTTTTTCTTTCTTTCTTCTAGTATTTTTATTGAATATTTTTTTATTTTGTAAGACCCATGAAATTTAATTAATTAAATAAATAAATAATTAATAAATGCGGGTAGTGGGAGCCTTTATGACATTTAATGCTGGTTGTTATGGTGTGAAAAAGTACTAACTTAAGTGGTTGAGAGTACTTAATTATGTGAGAGGACTTGACTTGGGTTCAAGTCTTGTATATGCCATTTATGTGTTAATTAATTATTATTGTTTTAATAATATGTGTAATTATGTTGTCGAATAATATAATATGTGAATTATATTAGTTAATAAGAAACATGAATTGGTTTGACGGTTTAGCATTGACTTGGTATTGGCATGGTTGTGGGTTCAAGTCTTAGAGAAGCCAAATTAAACTTTATTCTTGCCAAACTTAGTTTTGGCTTGAATGTGAAGAGTTGAAGGAAAACTTAGATGCATAGGCAGCCAATGATGGCTGAAAAACGGACCATAAAGGAGTAATGAATGATAATAAACATTACCATTAAAAAAAACTTAAATTTCGTTTTTGGTAATTACTTATTGGTAAGGCAAGAAATTAGGTTAGGAGAGGGTTTTGCAAAGCTGAAATAGCACTCAGAAAATAGGACACAAATATGGTTAGAGTGGTGAGGTTTGAACGAGGTTTATGGAGTTGAATTGAAAAGAACCAAGGAAAACTTTTAGTGATCAAGGGTAGAGTGGTGAGGTTTGAACGAGGTTTATGGAGTTGAATTGAAAAGAACCAAGGAAAACTTTTAGTGATCAAGGGAAGAGATTGCAATTTTCAAATTTGGCAAAGGAATCCAAGTTAGGGGAGCTTTACGCGTTAACTTTAATTTAAATTTGATTGGTATGCTAAATAGGGTAATTTCATGCATCGATTAAATTAATTCTGATTAGTATGCTGAATTGGTATGAACATGATTGATATTTTATTCCTTTTAATTTATTGTTTTTGGGAATTTCCAGAAATTGTCTAGTTGGCGATGACCTACCGCCAGACGATTCTATAGAGGTACCACCTGCCAGATATAGTGTAAAATAGCCTATTGAACAATTGTTGACCGCCCTTGCCCAGAGTTGACCATTGTTGACTCTTTGATTGTTCAGTGAGAGGTTGCCATGTGTCAGAGCAGTCTCTCCCAAATTAGTTTCCCTTCCGAAATTAGGGTTTCCCATGTGAGTTTCTTCCATGGTTGACGATCGCTGCAAGGAGGACTGATCGGACAACCGCAGATGATTCGCGATGACTGCGAATGCACTTCCGACGACGCGCACGGTGATAGGGTGGTGGTGTTTAGTCTTTTTCGAACTGTTGTAGATCTGTGACGATTTTACTCGCGTGCAGATTCGCGATTGTGTTCGTCTCCTTGCAGGCGCGACAACAGCGTGAAAGTGAGGAGAAAAATAAATGGTGGTCACGATGAGAGGTACTGCGATGGCAGATGCTGGCAGAGGGACGACGTGGAGGGGAGTCAAGACGCAGCAGAGACGGTGGTTGGAGGCGGTAGGCACGGTGGTTCTATGAATCACGAAGATTGGTTCGCACATGGTGAAACGATGGAGGCGCGATGGAGGTGCGATAGAGGCACGACGGAGGCCGGTGGAGGCGCAAGAGTTGTAGAAGATGGTGGCCGTCGTCCATGCGAGTGTTGTCACGGTGCGGTGGTGGCTGCGGGACGCGCGAGAAGACGATGCAATCGCGAACCATCGGTGCAACAGCGGTGATGATGTTTTCCGGGGATAACGCATCACGGTGGCTGTGTTCCGGTGTGAGCAGCGGTGGCCGGACTGGTTCATGGCGGCCATGGGGGATGTCGGCGGCGGAAGAGTGATGGAGAGGGAGAAGGACATTAGGGTTAGGGTTTTGGTTGTGTGAAAGAGAGAGAGAGTGATGAGGTGGCATGTTTTGATTGATGATTTGAGTTAATGGAGGATTGATGATGTGGCAAACTATGAGTGGTTATTTTAGTGAGTGGGGGATTGAGGACGTGGCAAGCTTTGATTGGTTAATTTAGTAAGTGGAGGATTGTCACGTAGCGCAATATGGTGGACTGGAGTTAAGTGATATTAGTGGTGTAAATTAGTAAAAAGAAGAGGTGCAGAAAAGAAATGTAAAGTCCAATTGTAGGAGGGGGTATAAACCTGAAAACAATGGTGCAGTTAGCTCCGGGAATGTTTTTTTAGAAATAGAGATTCCAATTGGAAAAAAAAGGGGTGTAAACATGAGAATTGGGGGTGCATTTAGTATCTGAACTAATTCTCTCCAAAATTCTTATTTTCGGGACTTAATATATGAATTAAAATATTCATTATTTACACTCTTGTGGACCTAAATTAAATTACAGTTGCATTATTAAACTCAAGAATATCCAATAATAAATTTGATGCAACTAATATCAAATTTTTAAGTGCAAAAATAATATTAAATTCCCAAAATTTAAGTATTGAATGTGAGTTAAGGTTCGACTCATCATACCTTCCAGGCGGTTTGGAAGCGGGTAGTGCCTGGCAGTACGTGTCCCCTGCCAGACGATTTTACTGCAACAGTATTGGTGTTGTTGATTCTGTAGGCGTGATCTACGAGGCTTTTGGTGATGCTTCAAAGGTGGGATTGCGGGTGTTCCTTGAGTTGTGGCTCGAAATGTATCCCTTGAGTTGTGGCTTGGGATAGGGGTTAAGCACGTGGTATTCCTTAAGTTGTGGCTCGGAATAACATCTCTTGAGTTGTGACTCGGGATGCAGATGAACATGATGAACCCTTGATTTGTGGCTCGGGTTGGCGAGTGTTGCCGGTGTGAGTGTGCTGGTTGTGGCCAGTACGGATGGGTCCAGATAGATTGCCCTCCTTAGTAGTTGGTTAACGAGTTTGGTAGTCTTGGGACGTTGCGAACTATGTTCGCATTTGGGAACTCCACCTGGCGTTACGATGTATGATCCGTAGCAATGGTTCCCGCACGTGCTCTATCGGTTGTGGCCGATAGGTATGACAGCAAGTCATCTTGAAGCATTCACTAGAAGATGTAGAACACAAATAACCTGGTTGTGACCAGGTAGTATGAATTTAAAAGATGGAATCCTTTTGGGATGAATGTGTGTATGCCATTTTATATGTTTTATCTGTTAAGCTCACCCTATCTGCTTGTGATTGGCGATGATCGTGTACGCGGTACACGTGAGCAGATGATGTTGATGCAGGTGGTTCTGGTGAAGCTTAGCTGCAGAGAGGGGATAGCTTGGGAGTTTTATCTTTATATATATTTTTTGTTATTGGAAATAAGTTGCAAACTCTTTTGAGACATTTTTGGATTATTCCACTTTTGTAATTATGGATTTTACTTTTATCAATTGCATTTATAAAAGTTTAAATTTCTCACATTTTGGGAAATGAGGTATTATTAAATGCGACGTTATTATTTATTTTCTTTATTTTATTTAAAATCCGTAATATCCTGACGGGATGTTACAGATTTTATAAATACAAAACAATTATAAATGTTTATATTTGTTTGATTGGTGATTTTATTTGAATGGATTATAATGTTTTACAATGCTTATCAAGATTGATTGAATTTGTATGAATTTGAGGTCATACATATGGATGATATGTGAATCATTGTTTGAGTTGTGTATTAAGTATCGACAACTATGTGCTAATATATCTCTCCTCATTGATGATATACGTCACATACACTAATATATTAGGTGGTGAGAAGGAGATGGGAGAGTTCTCACACATTGTAACATGTGTAATTGTGTAAACATTATGTAAATATTGGATGCAACATTTTATGGGCAGTGTTGGTTTCGTTGGGCGGGTGGTTGCTTTGTCGTTGGTGCTTTTCCAAAATTTAGAGCATGGGTGGTTTGAGGGATATGTATGTATTCTTCTTCTTCTTCGAGGTTTTAAATTCATTTGGGTTGCTTACAAGATCATGATCAGGAAAAAACATCTCCCTCTACATTTTCTTTGAATGTGTGGGCATAAAAACATACATTTGCCTAGGTTTTTAATAATGCTTGTGTTATTCCTTTATCACAATTACATTCTCCTTGCATAAAGGGGGATATGGTCTTGGTGCAAATTGTTGAAGAAGTTTATGTTTTTGGTCTGGAGAAGTGCAAAAATCATTTGCATGGACGTATTTTGTTAAAAAAAAGGGCTATAAACCTCTCATAAATTTAGATCTTTGTTGACTAGAAACATTTGGGTCAATGGAAAATAATTCCTCATTGCAAAGAGTTCTATTAATTTTCATTTTCTTCCCTCGAAGATATGAGAAGGGTTTTGGTGGTTGGAGTTTTAAATTTATCTCCTGGAATCCTTTGTGTTTTTTCTTAGACTAAAGATTTTGTTTCGGCTTTTACGAAGCTCAGAAAAACCCAATCTTGGGTGCACATACATGGCAGTCAAAGGCCATATTATCAATTGGGCATGACATTGGCACACCCTTATCTTTAGATGATTACACTAAGAATAAGTCTCGAGGTTTCTTTACATATGTTTTGGTTGATGTTGATTTGTTATCTGATTTACCTAATAAAATTTTGGTGGAAATGCCTAGATTTATGTTTATTGTTGATATGGAGTATGAAAAAAATATCTTTTTATTGTTCAAATTGTAAAATGATTGGCCATGATCTATCTAATTGTAGATAGTTACAACAAGATATCAATGTAATTTCTACTAGGGAGAAAATATTTGGGCAAATATATAACAACTTTATCGTCCTAAGGTGGTGGGTGCCTAGGATTGGAATAAGGACTCTCTAGGTTCGACTTTAAAGCCCGTGGAGGCTATTGTGGATCCCATGCTGGAGCTTGTGGTGGATCTTGTGCTTTCTATGATTGACCCTATAGTGAATCATGTGGGGCAGCTTGTGTTGAAGCCTATAGTTCAGCCTATTATGGTGCACTCTTTTGTGGTGCTATTTATTGCTCACTCATAGACTGAGTCAAATCATTATAATGTTTGTGTTATGCAAGGATCTTTTATTGTTAAGACTCTAAATGTTTCTATTGGTGGTGGTGTGCCAATAGATACTAATTCCTTGGTTGATATGCCTCCTTGGGAGGATGTCACTCCTATTATCAATAGTTTGCAAGGTTTACATCTCAATTCACCTCAAAGTAATTTTGAGGCAGTTCTTAGTTCTTTAACTTTGTAGTAATTCACTTTATAGCTTCTAAATGGACTAATATGCTTGATGAAAGGAATGATTCTAATACTAAAGAGGATGATAAGCCAGTTTAAACTATAAAAAAACCTAGTAGGGGTAGGCCAAAGAAAGTTAATACTAAATCTACGAAACCAATGATTTATAAAATCCAATAACGTATTTTAAAGGTTTTTTTTTTTTTGGAATGAAACATAATTAACTAACGATAAATCTAGTGATATGCAAATGAATTTTATTATTGAGTTATTTAGTGGTGCATTGGTTTTACTATTTTCCATCAATATATTTACTTAGTTTTTCGTTTCATAATATTTATTTTTTGCTTATGAGTGTAATGTAATTTTATCACGAATTTATACCTTATGCTATGAACAATTATTTATCATGGCTGATAAATAAAAAAAGTGTTATGTTTATACTTTAGAACAATGATATTTTAAATACTAAATTTTAATAATTTTTTCTTACAACACGAAGTGTCATCTTCTAAGTGATTTTGGAATATTGAGAATAAGAAAATGAAAAACTAGTGAACCACTTAAAAAATGCCACCTAAGATTGTAAGAGAAAATTGTCAAAATTTAGTAGTAAAAAATCATTTTTTCTATACTTTATGCATGAACAATTATAATTTTCTTCCTTTTTATGATTATTCAAATAATTCCAAGATTCCATTTATTTTATATAATTTTCAAATGTTTTACTCTAGTCGTTTAAATGATTCCAAAATTTGATCTTAAACTTAAAAGTCTTAAATAATATTCCACATGAAAATAAAACAGAATAAAATTAAAAAAAAATATATCAAAAACTGAATTTTATTAAGGTTTTATAAAATAGGCACAGGTATCATTTTCCTCTACAACAACAGGAATAATCAGCATTTTCTTGAAAACAGAAACCCTCCTTATACCCCCTTTTTAAACATTCATCATGGCAGCCTGGATAGCAAAGCTCGAAGCAGAATAACAGAGGTCCTTTGTCGGCGGTTCCTGCTAATGTTCTTGTTCCTGCTACTGTTCTTGTTCCTGCGTTCAGATCACCATAACATTATCAATTTCACCGTAAATTTCATAACAATCTATTCATTTATATGTGCTTTCATTTTAGAAAAACAAAAAAAGAAAAACAAGAACCAAGGATACTAAATTGGAAAAATGAAATTAATTTGTTTTTTTTTTTTTTCCAGTTACCTGCTATCAGAACTAAAGCAGCGAACAAAAGACTGAAGAGAAACGGATGAGAGAAGCGAGAAGCCATTTCAACAGAATTTTATTTCTCAGTTTGATTTTTTCTTTTGCGGGTGAGATGAAGGTTTCATAGTCCACTCACCATATATAAAGGCTCTTCAGGATTATCATGCACTACTACTCCTTATAGCTTATTGGACATAAATTAAAAAATAAATTTTGGTTAGAAAATAAATTTTCAGTTAAAAGTTTTCAATTAAATATTTTCATTACTAATTAATAATTTCTTTTATGACTGTTTATGATTGTGATTAATTATTATTCTATACGTTTCAAGAAGTATTTTTATTTTTTGCGAACATATTAAATTAAAAATTATCTAATAATATTAATGTGTAAAAGAAATATTAGTTTTTATCGATCAGTATAAAATCTTAGATAATGGTATTTTAGAATTGAGAGTGGTTTAAAATTTGTGAAACTCGATTATTTTAATATTAAAAAGTTTTAGTATAAATAAAATTATTATAAATGAGTTTCATTATTTTAAAGCACACTATCTCTCTAGAAAACACTTTTCTAGAGTTCTCTGTCTTCTCCCTAAGTGTTATGTTTTTCTGGTCGTCTAATTGAAGAGCCGAGACTGTAGCATTGATCCTCTTGGTGAACTCTTCAATTTAAGCCGATCAGTTTCTTCATTCACGTAAGTTAAGTTTTCCCTCTCTTTTTTTGTCTTTTCGGTTTTCTGTTACATGTAAACCCTCTTTTGCTTGTATGCGTCATATTATTTTTGTCATATTATTAGTGTAAAATCTTAGATAATAGTATTTTAGAATTGACAGGGGTTTATGTTAGATATATTTTAATATAATTTAAAAAATAAATAATTAAAATAAAAAAACTTAATGTTACTTATATTTTTATAATCCTTTAATTTATGAGTTAATGTTTTGTAAGGTTAACAACTATATTCTTATTATTATCTACTCTTTTATCTTAATTTTTTTACCTATAAATACCACCTAGGTGCATGGATTTTCACTTCATATGGCTCCTCGTTCAATTTTTTTTTTAAGTAATTGGATTCGTTTCCTAGTTCGATTCGAGAATCTCTCCCCTTCTTCTATTCCGTTCCGAAGAGTAACTAGGACCAATTCAGTCACGTTTTCATATTCCAATTGAACACTTTCCTTTTTATTATTCTCAAAGAAGAAGATTTCTTTCTTTCTTTTTACCAAATATATGTGGATCCAATCACGATCTTCTAATAAGAACAAGAAATCTTTTGCGATCAATCCTTTTGCCCCATTCTTCAAAATCAAAAAGATCATTTTCAATCAAGTTTTCATTTTTTCGTTTGGAATCAGGACTCTTCTACTGCATTTTTATTTACTTTCTTTTTTTCTTTTCTTTCATCATTCGTTAACTCCCACAAGGTTTGGTCTTGTAGAATCTGACCCATTTCATCATTGAGCGAAAAGTACGAAAAAAATCAGATCGATTTTTCAATCAAAAGTACTATGTGAAATCTTCGGTTTTTTCCTCTTTCTCTATCCCTATCTCGTAGGTAGAGCGTTTGAATCAATAGAGAACCCTTTCTTTTGTATCTGGATGAATCGATATTATTACATTCCAATTCCTTCCCGATACCTCGGAATCGAATTGAATCCCAAATTGACGGGTTAGTGTGAGCTTATCCATGCGGTTATGCACCCTTTGAATATGAATCTATTTTCAACAGAGACAACAAACACTAGAGTTTCCTAAAAAAAAAATTCTTCTTTTCTTCTCTATATTATCTTTAAGACAGTGGTGTTCATAAGTTTCAGAGATCCTTCACTACACTCGATCGGATCCTTCACTACACTCGATCGATCTGACGGGTTGTTGTATCTTGGGAGAGAAACGCATATGATTTGAAACACATATGATTGTGTATTTGTTTAGCCATGTGTAGTAGGGACGTTTTCTCTCTAAGGATAGCGTTATATGTGTCTCAACCCATGCTATTTCTACTCCTTATAGGGATGGCAACAGGGCGGGGTGGGGACGGATTTCGCTATCCCATACCCATCCCCATAGAAAAAATTCATCCTCATCCCCATACCCAAACCCAACGGGTATCAAATTTTTGTCTCATCCTAATCCCCACCTGGTAACGGGTATAATCTCGTACTCATACCCATACCCGTTTCTTACTACTTCAATATTAATTTTAATTAATTTTTATAAAATAATAAAAAATTACGGTAAAGGAACATAATATTATCAAACATTCAATATTAGGAGGATGATTGTTTTTTCGATATCAAATACTTTGAAATAAATTATAATTATTTACATTTTAGATTAGAATACCAAATAAAATTTTATGAGAACCAAAATATTTATTAAATTTGCAAACTACAAACATTAATGAAACCTAGTTGATAAATTTTAAAAATATTTTTAAAAAAATATAAAAGGAAAAAAAAATATTGAAATTAAAATATATTTTAAATGTTTGTTTACTTTAATTTTTTAAATTATAATGAATCTCTTTTTTATGCACTAATAAAAATGATAATACATCACTTAATCAAAATGACGCAAAGAAAAAATAATAAACATAACAATAAAATTTTGACATAGATCTTGTATCTTTTGAACTCTAATATATGTTGGATAGTGATAAAAAAAATTCATGGCAATTACATTACATTTTTATATTATAGTAAATAAAAGTTATTTATACAATTATAGTGTAAAAATTACAGTAAGATTGATAATGAGTTAGAAAATAAATTAGATAAAATATATTGAAATAGTATTCTACATGATGAACATAAACAACAAGTAAAAATATTAAAAAATTAACACATGTGTGTCTGAGAAACAATTTGAAAAACTATTGAAAGAAAGCGCACAAAGAAAAAAATAAATGTATAATTAAGGGTATGATAAGATCAAAAATACCTTAGAGATCTAAGAAAACGTTTTAAATATCAATATATATACTCAATGATTGAGAAAGAACGAAAATTGTTTTAGCGAAACAAAATAGTTCTTTAAATGAAACAAACATTAATAATAATAACTAAAGAATTTTTTTTATATTACCTAGTAAATGAAAGGTTTATGCTATTAAACACTTAAATTGAGTGTATTAAACATATTCATGTGAAAGAAAATATACAATAAATTAAAATATTAAAAAAAATAGAAATATTCAAATATGAGACATAAAAAGTTTTAAATTGACATACATCATTTTAACATAATTATATAAAGGTTATGATAAGATGAAAAATATATTGGAGATACGAATGCATTTCATGACAAATCAAATAATTAGAAGAAATAAAAAGTGTGTGTGTGTATATATATATATATATATATATATATATATATAGGGTTATTTCATTT